>MDTE01091963.1_pt1 | contig 89311 bp, 63 predicted proteins | sample 811231 | NCBI WGS metagenome assembly MDTE01 (sample SAMN05326651, study PRJNA326480) | marine metagenome | isolation source: seawater | place: Indian Ocean: Red Sea | collected 2010 | reverse complement strand
TTATGCAGAGGACTTTGCCGCCACAATCGATGAAACTGGAATTCCTTGGCGGCAGGAGAACTACGGTGACCCGTACGACACAGTGCTGGATGACGCGGGGCTGTGGTATCAAAATGACTACGGCCCAGCCTGGCAAGGGGCATTTAATTCGTTTGCAACATATCGAAAAGAGATCGTGATTGGCGACGATGATTGGTTGACGGCATCGCTGTCAGCTCGGGACTGGGATCGAGACGGCGTGTTAGAGATGCCACCCAAGTTGTTTTCTTCGGTACGAGGAGGACGAAGTGTCGTCGTGCTAGACGTGCCGGACCATACCGGTGGAGTTATCTTAAGGCCAACGCAGGCACTTCCCCCAGAGTACCGCATTGAGTTCAAATTAATGACAATTGATTTCGGTGGCAAACGAGACGGTGAACTGGCCTATGACGGTCGAATAAATGGTTACGCTTCCACCGGCTGTAAGACACAGCATCCGTGGGGTGAAGGTTCAAATACTATCGGTTGGGTCGGCGATGCATCAGTGCCTTACTGTGAATGGCAAGGTGTTCGGGAAGGGCCCTTCGCGTACAACGGGTTTCATTTTTTGACCATAGTTGACGTTGCTGATCCGGCCCCACGCAACAACCACTTTTGGCACTATCATCGCAAGGTGCTGATGGATGCTTTTTCACAGCACCCTGATAGGGTGAAACGAGTAGATTTTGGCACAGGTGGTCGTGTGTGCAATTCAGCCACTGATGAGTACTACGCCTACCGAGACGGGAACTTCAATACGGTAAACATGTGGATTAGTGGATTGCCGGACTGGAAATGGCCACCAGGTGGAGTAGTTTCAAACTCCCAATGGTTTATGACGACTTGTTCGGGTGGTTTGGCGGAGGAGGGTTTGGTGGGGCAGCAGGTTTCATCTGCGGCCGAATTGCAGCCGGAATTAATGCCAGATGAGTTTTACACCTTTGCTATTGAGCGCGACAACACTAGTTACACACTTGAAGTAAGCGGGAACTTTGCACGCGTGGGTCGACAGACGTTTCGCTTTCGCCGACCATTTGTCGTTAATGGTGTACCAATTTGGCACTACAATGTTTTACCGGAGGAGTACGATGGTCAGTTCAATGGCGATTTGTTGCAAAATGATCGGTTTGGACAGATGAACTGGCCAAACCAATGGCCTGCTGGTTCGGCCTACCCGGACTATTTTGTTATCGGGGATCTGTACACGAATGCGTATGAGGGGTCGGCGAGTCTTACGGATATTCGTCTTTACGTGCCTGCAAGGTAGCAGAGAATTGAGAATTCTTCTATCCCGTACTAATTTCTATCGATTCCACTTTCAATATAAAGTGGTGTACTTAAGTCGAATTAGTAACGCTTACGGGATATCCGTGTAAGTCCGCATTGCAGTCCTGATCGGTTATAAGAAAGCGTGGACAGTACAATTTAAATGTCGGTACCAGCGAACCACCGATTTAATAGCGGACAGCATCATATAACTGATTATTCTGGCAAGGCGAATGCGAGTAATTCAGCCGGTACGGAACCTCCTCCCATAGCAACGACGATGTACTGCGTATCATCAACCATGTAGGTCATCGGAGTGCCAGTCTGTGGTGCCGGCATATAGACGGCACCGACATTTTCTCCAGTTTGTTTGTCGTAGGCTCGTAACATGGCTCCACGCCGACCATCCGGCATTGTCCAAAATCCTCGATCAGCTGCATTGCGTCCGCCTTCCCCAGAGACTACCAATGTCTTTGTGGTCAGCGTGCCGACTGGTCCCTGCCGGCCGGTGCGGGGAATGTCGATGTCGCGAAGAGCCGGATGATTCTTAACGGAATCGGGTGTTTCTCCGTGCGCTACTTGCCAAACGATTTCTCCTTGATTGAGATTGATGGCGGTAATGCGGCCCCATGGTGGTTTCATAAGAGGGAGCCCCATGACGGTTTGGCCTGGGCCGCGGGCAGGACCATTGATGAAATCCATATCTGATCGGTCAGGATTGTTTCGCATCGAGAGTACACGACTTAATGTCTGCGAAAAGATATAGAGAATCCCAGTTTCTGGGTCATACGATCCGCCTGGCCAGTTCGCACCATTCGGAACAAATAGTGTGCCAAACTTATCGCCGTCGCCTCGGGCAATTGGTGGCGTGAATACAGGACCAGTTTCATACTGCTGCGCAATTCGTAGCGCTTCAGCTTTGATTTCTGGTGTGAGGTCATTAATTTCACTCAGGTCGAAGCCCTGACGCTCGAACGGTGGTGGCTTGGTCGGAAAGGGTTGCGTTGGGGCGTAGGTTTCACCAGGAAGATCTCCTGCGGGAACGGGTCGTTCTTCGATGGGCCATACGGGCTCTCCTGTTAATCTGTCGAACACATAAACCCAGCCTTGCTTTGTTGGTTGCGCAATCGCTTTGATCTCACGACCACGTACAGTTATGTCTACAAGAATTGGGGCACAAGGTACGTCATAATCCCAGATTGGATGGTGTACGAACTGAAAATGCCAGATTCGCTGACCAGTATTCACGTCGACTGCAACTAAACTTTCCGCGAATAAATTATCACCAGGGCGATGTCCTCCGTAGTAATCGCCCGTGGGGATTTCGACCGGGAGATACGCAATGCCGAGTTCCGTGTCGACCGTCATTTGTGTCCATACGCCTGTGTTCCCGGTGTACTCCCAGGAACCGTCCTCCCACGTGTTATGTCCGAATTCTCCAGGTTGTGGGATTGTGTGGAAAATCCAAAGGCGTTCTCCGGTTCGTGCATCAAAACCACGGACATAGCCTTTCGCGTTTTGCCGACTGGGTGGTGTCCCACCGGCACGACTGGCGGCACCAATCAGCACGACGTTGCCGGCGACGACAGGTGCTCCATTCCATGCGAGTTCACTTGTGATGAGATCAAGTTCTTGGTCGTTGTTCTGCTTCAGATCAACGATGCCATTAAAACCAAAGTCAGTGATCAGCCGACCAGTTTGTGCATCGAGAGCAATGAGTTGATAGCCAATCGTAACGAAGTAGATACGTTCGTCAGACGAACCATCAGTCCAGTAACCGACGCCTCGGCCTGAGAGACGGCGCATAGATTGAATAGCGCGGTCGCCTTCGTCGATCCGGTACATCCACAATTGCTCGCCTGTTCTTGCATCAAGCGCGACAACATTTCTCCGACTTCCAGCGGTCGTATAGAGGACACCGTCTATTGCCAGAGGCGTTGACTGCAGGTTGAAATCAGGACTTGGGCCAAGATTGTCTGTTTTGAAACGCCATACGATTTCTAGGTTATCGAAGTTGTCGGCGTGAATTTGGTCCAGCGGTGCGTATCGTGTGGCACCCAAGTCACCGGCCCAGGTATTCCATTCACCGTTTGTTGTTCCATACTGAGCAAGGGTAGGAACCGCAAAAGTCAGAAGTGTGGTGAGGCCAAAAAAGGCAACAATTATTGGGATTCCGAGTCGCATCCGGCCATCATACTCGCATGGTTGCTCGTCGACCTAGAATCGCGTAGGCTTAACCCTCGCCAGTCGGGGTTGTTCTCGACACATTTCTTAAGGACTAAGGCTCGCGCTATGAAGATTTTATGTGCTGTGATGCTCTCGCTTGTCGTTGCCATTACCCCTCTGTCGGCGGAACAAGAACCGCAAGTTGACATTCAGCAGTTGCTGCAGGATTTTGCCAGAGAGGGATCGTCAAGTGATGTGGCAATGCGAATTATTCATCTGAATGATGTCACCACCAATGCATTGTTTGATCCGCCTCAAAAGTTCGTGCTTCGTGCTCAGGCACGAGCTCAGACGATGTTCTTTGTTACAGGGATTGCACTCCAGGATACGGAAATCGACTTTGATTTTCAGTTGTTGGAGACTGCAGCCTTGGGACAGCAAACGTACCGTGTGTACAGCACGAGCATTGCCAATATGGAAACCGGCACGCAGTTATCAGAGGGTGATGAGTTTTCAGGGATTTTTTCACTTGAACAGCTTTTGCCCCTGCGGTCTCGCATGGTGTTGGTTCAAGGAAATTTCCTTCGATTTGAATGGGAGTTTGCTCCGAACGTGTTACGGCAGCTAGAGGAAGCTGCGCAATAGTAAGTAGATTGAATCTACAAGATTACAAAATGGCCGGGCGAAAACCCGGCCATTCTTTTGTACTTAACTATCAATCTACGCGATAATCTGCGGGATCGGAACCCCGTGGACGTCTGTGAGTCTCATGTCACGCCCGTTGTAGCGATACGTTAGCTGCGTGTGGTCCATACCCAGTAGGTGCAGCATCGTCGCGTGGAAGTCATGAGCGGAGATTCGCTGTTCAGCGGCTTTGTACCCGAACTCATCGCTCGCGCCAATGACTTGGCCACCCTGAATCCCAGCACCAGCCATCCATCCAGTCATTGCGCCAGGATTGTGGTCTCGACCAACACCACGCTGGGAAATCGGCATGCGGCCAAATTCAGCGTGCCACACGATCAGCGTTGAATCGAGCATTCCCCTGGATTTTAGGTCTGTGAGCAACCCAGCGATCGGAAGGTCGGTTTCGGCTGCGTGTTGTGTGTGATTTTCTTTGAGGTTACTGTGGGCGTCCCAAGTGTCCGTATTTTGGTTTCCAAGGCCACCGTGAAACAGCTGTACGAATCGAACGCCTCGCTCGACAAGCCGTCGAGCCATAAGACACTGGCGTCCAAAAGGCTCGGTGATGGAGTCATCAAGACCATACAGTTTTTTCGTGGCGTCAGATTCTGCACTGGTGTCAACAGCTTCAGGGGCACACCCCTGCATTCGGTACGCAAGCTCGTATGACGAAATGCGAGCTGCTAATTCTGAGTTACCCGGGTTCTGCGCAATATCGATCTCGTTCAACTTTGCGAGTGCGTCAAGTCTCGCGCGCTGTTGTGTTTCACTGACACCCTCTGGTGGCTGCAGATCGACGATTGGGTCACCGACGGCTCGAAAGAGGGTGCCTTGATACGTTGCGGGCATAAATCCCGCGCTCCAATCATTAGGTCCGCCCAACGGTCCGCCACGGTAGTCATTCATGACAACAAACGCCGGCAGGCTTGAACTTTCGGCACCGAGGCCATACGTGACCCATGAACCTACACTGGGAAATCCCATGCGGATCTGACCGCTTTGCATTTCATAGGTAGCTTGGATGTGGTCATTTGAACGCCCGTAAAGCGATCGAATGACGGCTAGGTCGTCAGCTTTTTTTGCGAGATGCGGAAAAATTTCTGACACTTCAAGGCCACTTTGTCCTCCTCTGATGAAGCCGAAGGGACTTGGCATGAGCGGTCCAGGATGTCCTTGCCGTACGACGATAGAGTCTGCCATCGGTTGCCCGGCATATTTTGTGAGCGCCGGTTTTGGATCAAAGGTGTCGACCTGACTCACGCCACCACTCATAAAAAGAGAAATTACGGCGGTGGCTCGAGGGGCAAAGTGTGGCTGCTTGGGCGCGAATGGATTTCCAGGAATGGGAGCCTCACAAGTGTCGGATTGTGCCGCTTCCAATAGATGTTGTCGGTTCATCAGGTCGGTAAGTGCAACCCCAGCGATGCCACCTCCTGAACGAAACAGGAAGTCACGTCGAGACCAGAAAGATTTCTTTCGGCAATGGTGATGGTCAGACATTTGTGTTTACCTCAGGTACAAGAACTCGTTCAAGTTCAGTATGACGTTTGTTAAGTCGGATAACGACCCGTTGGCAACCAAGCTTTTCGCGACGGTGGTTTCTTCCGCCGATGGCGAGCGAGACAGAGCGATTTGATATGCAAGATTAATTTGTGTCTCAAGGTCGTTAGGTGCTTCATGTGCCAAGCGATCGGCAAATAAATCTGCTTGATTCAAAACAAACTCGTTGTTCATCAACGTGAGAGCTTGTGTGGCAACTGTCGAGACGTTTCGCGCGGCCGCCGTTTGATTCTGGTCTGGAAGATCAAAAGTGTCGAAGAAGGGGAATCCGAGTGAACGCCGTCGGTAGACGTAGACGCTTCGACGCCACACGTCAGGACCATCAGGTTGGTTGAGCCAGACACCTTTTCCTTGGGATGCGTCAAGAATGTCTTGCGGAATGTAGGGAAAGATCGGCTCACCCCCGATGGTAAGGTCGATTCCGCCACTGACTGTCATGATGGCATCTCGGAGTACTTCAGCCTCAAGTCGTTGCGCCCGATAGCGCCACAGCCACTGGTTATCGATATCCGCTGCGAGGTTTACATCGTTATCGATCGCTGATGCCATTTGGTAGGCGTCAGACGTCATCATGAGGCGGTGCATTTCCTTCATGCTCCAGCCGCGGTCCATAAATTCGACCGCTAGCCAGTCAAGCAATTCGGGATGCGTTGGGGCGTCACCCATTTTCCCGAGATTGTCGAGGGTTCTGACGATGCCACGGCCAAAATGGTGATGCCAAATTCTATTGACGATGACCCGTGCTGTAAGTGGGTTCTCTTCTGACGTTATCCAGTTGGCAAGTGCTAGGCGTCGCCCGGATGTCCGTCCGCCTGGGCGTGGTATAGCTGTCGGAGGATCGCCGTATGTTGCGACGGAGAGAAAACCCGGCTGTGTCTGCGACCCGGGGCTGAACGGATCGCCACGGATGAGGAAATAGCTTGGAGGAGCCTTGTAGTCAGGGCCGCCCTCCACGTGCATAAAACTACCAGGTTCTTCTGGTGGGATCCGACATTCGGGACATCCGATAATTTCATCACCCGGCCCGTTTGGTGCAAACCGATAGTCACCGTCGGTGACTATCTCTGCCATTGCCGGTTCAGGTGGCCGCTCAGCATCGAGTGCTTCGACCTGACCGGTAAGTGTTTCCCACTTAGTTTTTTCGGCGGGTGCCAGTGCGGCAATCACATCTCTCCGCGGTGGATTGATCGATAAGACCTGTGTTGCGAGTAACTGTTCCCCAGATGTCCGTTCTTCCTCGGGTTTTGTGACGGCTTTCTGAACATTTTCGGGAAAGCGCTCCTTGACCATGTTCAATCGGAGGCGTTCTCGGTGTGGTTCTTCTAGTGCTGAAATCTGGTCCTTCAGTGGTTGTTGTTTCTCGTCGATTGCCGCATTGGCAGCGTGGTAGGCTTTTGCGTCTTTTGCATCCAGCAATGGCCAGTCTGTTTCAACATAGCCGAAGATCGATGCTTGCATACTGTAGTAATCCTTTTGCAGGATCGGGTCAAATTTGTGGTCATGGCAGCGCGCACAATGCACAGTCATGCCCAAGACACCACGCCCAATCGTGGCAAGCACGTCGTCGAGGTAATCGTGCCGACGTTCGGGGTTGTCCTTTTCTCTAAACTGTACGCGTGGACCTGCGCGAAGAAAGCCAGTCGCGATACGCGTTTCGTCCGTTACGAGATCGAGTTCGTCACCGGCGATCTGTTCACGTAAAAATTGGTTATACGGTTTATCTTTATTGAAGGCGTCGATGACGTAATCACGGTACCGCCAGGCGTTCGGCCGCCGGTAATCCTGCTCGAATCCTGTTGAGTCGGCATACCGTGCGATGTCCATCCAATGTCGTCCCCAACGTTCGCCGTAGTGTGGTGATTCCAGTAGTTGGTCAATCAGTCGATTCCACGCACCCCGCTCGGTATCGGACAGAAATTCGTCTGCTTGGTCGGGCGTCGGCGGTAGCCCCGTTAGGTCGAGATAGGCGCGCCTGAGCAGCGTTAATTTGTCGGCCCGAGGTGCCGCTGCGACGCCAGCTTCCTGCCTGGCTTTGTCCAGGAAACGGTCAACGGGATGTTGGAACGAATCAGATTCTGGAACGGTGGTGCGTGTTGGAAGTTGAAAAGCCCAGTAATCACGTGCATCTGGTGGTAAGACGCTCTTTTCGAGTTCAGTGAGAGCGGCTGTCGCGGAAGTGGCGCCGCCGCTGTCCCAGTGTGCGCCATCGTTAATCCATGTCCTCACAGCAGTGACCTCTGCGTCGGTTAGTGGGTCACCACTCATCGGCATCGTTGGTGCTTCCAGACCCGAGACGACCTTAAAGAGCCAACTATCCTCGGCACGCCCAGGAACAACGGCTGGTCCACGCATGCCACCTTCAAGCGCGGTATCTCGCGTGCTCAGGTCAAGGTCTGACAACTGTGCAGCTTCGCCATGGCAGTTCCAGCAACTCCGCTCCATGATCGGCCGAATATCGTCAGTGAAAGTGACCGACGCGGTTTGGCCGCTTACAGGGGTCGCGAAGGGTGTGACGATGACAAGCAGTGTTGTAGAACAGGCAATTAAGAATCGTGAACGCCGCATTGCTTCCTCGTGTTTCATGATGTGTAGTCGCGCTTTATTTAGATAGGTTGTCGGCGTAATTTGGGTCTTCGGCATGCCGTGCATTGTTCAGAATATTAGCTAGTCCACGGTTTCCCTCGTGGCATGCATATTCATAAATTGGTTGATCAGTTTTTGTCATCGGGAACATGACCGTCCATGGTTGCGCCCACGTTGCAGCGTCATCAACTTTGAATTCGTAGCGGATGGTACTGGCGTCGATGCGAGTGAAACGTTCGTTGAGGATCAAGTCAGACGTTGCGCCCCGAAAGGCCGCTCGTCCCGAAAAGTTCTTGGTTTCGATGATGAGAGAATTTCCTTCGTAGTAACCGCGGGAATCTCCATGCCACTGCCGGACGTCTGTGGTCAGATGTGCACGCCCGTCCATTGGAATAATTCGTACGTCATGGATCATTTCTTGCACAATCGCGACGTGTGTCGGTGTTTGATAGATCTGGTAGTTATTGTTGTAGGCCCCAGGAAGTCGGGGAATGCCAAACGAGAGGCACCTTTCGCCGAAACTACGGTCTTCGACGCTATGCGTCAATGCTCGTCGTTCGCTGCGGCCGCGGGCAGCCGTTTTAGCCTTAGTTGTCGTTGCCGGCATCCGACCATTCACGGGTTCGGTAATTAACGAGGTCCTGAGGTCCGCAGTCAGTTCTTCACCGTAGTCAAGCCACCATTTTGCGTGCACGCTAGGTGCGAGGTCATAGTTGGCGAGGTCTGCCTTGTATTGTTTTTCGTAAGCGGCGGCTTCTTCTACAGTAAGTGTTGCTTTGTTTCCAAACTCGGTTGGACGTTCAAGAGGGGTAGCGGTTCGGTAATCCCAGATGCCCTGAAAGTCAGGAACACCCCAAGAGGTTTGCGGCGGTGTCCAGTCGGAAGCAGTTGCTGGGGCGGTGACTGCACCCGATTGCGCCGTTATCGCTGCAGTGTGAAGGCAGACCAGTAGCGTCAGCACTATACCCCTAGCCAAGATTCGCTGCCCTCGCTGTATTTCAGACACGCGCACGCTCCTTACTAGTGTGTGTCGAGCACACTACGCTTAAGTGTAAGAATAGCACCGTCGTGCTTGTCGGTCACGCCTGTTTTTCTCGCTTTTTCCGAATGATTTTGGGCGCAGTTTTTCCAGATGGTGCTGGGTGGTGTCAGCGTGCTTAAGTGAAGAATTATTAGCAGAAGAAGCGGCTACTGTTCATTTTCGGCCGTTGTTTCCTCGGCCTCGTCGATGGCACCAAGGTCACGAAGGGCTTGTGCTGAGTTTCCACTGGGATACCGTGTTATGTATGGGCGCGCGAGGCGTCGGGCTTCGGCCCGTTTCGCAACAGCTAGTGGCGTTTCGTCGGATTGGTTCTTAACATTAAGTGCTGCACCGTGTTTTGCCAAAAACTTGACGACAGTTTCGTGGTTTCGCTGTGCGGCCGTATGCAGTGCTGTATCGCCAACGTGGTCGGCATGATTAATGTCTACTCCAGATGCAACGGCTACTTTTACGGCTTCTAGCGTGAGGCGCTCATCCTCATCCGGGTCACTATTTGCATTAACGCTGAGGCTGTTTCGTCCCCGGTCATACCTTCCACGAGCAGCTGCTTGAAGGGCCGTTTGGAAGCCACCTGCGATGTGTGGTGGGCCAACGGCACCAGCTCGTTCAAAGACAGGGCGCCACAACTCAAGAGTTGTTAGGGTTGGGTCAGCGCCTCTATCAAGAAGAGCTTGCATTATTTCTGGTTCCTGGTAATACGATGCCAGCCAGAACGGTGTTGCACTGACCAACTGTGGCATCAAGTACCAATCGCGACTGGCACGGCGAAGAGGCGTGCCTTTTTCGTACCTTTTGTTTGGGTCGGCCCCACGGGTTAGTAGGTTTATTACGGACCCGTGGTCTCTACGAAGAACAGCTATGTGGAGTGGTGCGTAACCAGGCCCGAAATCATTGGGGTCTGCCCCATGTGCAAGTGCAAATTTCGCAAACTCTGACTGCCCGCTGTGGAGCGCAATAGCCAGAGCTGTTGCTCCGGTTGGTGCGCGGTCATCGATGTTCGCGCCGGCTTGAACCAGAAGTCGTCCGGCTGCGACGTTGCCGTGACGTGCGGCAAATAAGAGTGGAGTGTAACCGCCTCGATTCCAAATAAACCCTTGGTCGTACTGCGACCCATTGTTACTGTCATTGTGCATCAGTCGTGGACGCACACGAGACCGGGTCGTAAGCTCGGCGTCGTTTTCTACTAAAACGGCAACGGTTTCATTGTGGCCTTGAGCCACGGCCCACATCAGTGCAGACTGTCCACGCCGTTTTTCGGTGGCGTTGACATCAGCTCCGTATTCAATCAGGTCCTGCACAGCGTCTGCGTTCCCCGTCCTTGCGGCCGTCATGAGGGGCGTTTCGCCAATGTGTAGCGGTGAGTTCGGATTTGCACCCGATTCCAGTAGGAGTTTCACCATGGTAGCGCTGCCATTGTCAGCAGCTAAAAATAGAGGGGTTGCTCCGAGCTCGTTTGCTTTGTCTGGGTCAGCTCCAGCGTTGATTAAAAGGCTTGCTAACTTGATGTCGTCACGATAGGCGGCCCAATGTAAGGCAGTAGCGCCGTCGGCTTGCTCGCCATTCACGTTCACGCCGTCTGAGAGTAATGCTTGGACGGCTTCAGAATCTTGTGCACGACTGGCGGCGATAAGTGATTCGATGTTCGTGTTGGCGTGTACTACGGCACTCCAAGTAATACCCGTCAGAAGTAGGGTAATACTGGCCCTGTGCCAGGTCGTAAAAACCATTCCGTTCGCCGTCATGACGTCGCCTCCAGTGGCCATGCTACCTTAGCTGCTTAACGATTGACAATAACTATAGATCTGGACAAACTACACTGGCTCTTGGTCTCTAGAGAGGCTGATATAAGAGGGGATTACTCGTTGCAAAACTGGTACTTTGCTCCTTATTTCGTCGCAGCGCTGTTGGCGTTGTTTTGTGCGGATCTGACTGCGCAAGAAGTGGAACCGGTCACGACCTCCCCGCAGCGGGCACTCCTTAACCAGTATTGCGTGAGCTGTCATAACGAACGCATTGTTGCTGGCGAGGGTTCTGGCCGTATGGCTGACCAGTTGCAGTTGGTTGGGTTGGCGTTAGATACAGCTAATATCGATGACGTTGCTGAAGATCCTGAATTATGGGAGACCGTTGTTCGAAAACTGCGTGTTGGGGCTATGCCACCACAGCCAAGACGGCGTCCGGATAAGGAGACCTATGACGGATTTCGTCGTTGGCTTGAAGACGAATTGGACCGTGCGGCCGCGGAAAGTCCGCATCCCGGTCGTACGCAGGCGTTCCATCGATTAAATCAAGCGGAGTACCGAAATGTCATTCGCGATCTGCTTGACTTGAATGTTGACGTAGCAACTTTGATTCCAGCGGACGCACCGGACCAAAACGGGTTTGACAATATTGCGACATCATTATCGTTGTCGCCGGCTTTACTGGAGCGGTATGTTTCTGCGGCAAAAAAAATCAGTCGTTTGGCGATTGGTGAAGCGCCGACAGGTGGTGCTGTCATTGAAACGTACGATGTGCCTCTGAATCTCATTCAAACTGACCAGCAAAGCGAAGACCTGCCGTTTGGGTCCCGTGGTGGCACGGCCGTCAGCCATTACTTCCCGGTTGATGGTGAGTACCTGATTAAGGTTCGCTTGCAAACCAATTATGTTGGTTATGTGCGTGGCATTGATGAAGCGCATGAGATCGAATTTCGGCTTGATGGTAAACGGATCGCACACTTTACCTTTGGCGGAGAAGCCCCGGGCACACCGGCCCCGATTAGTTTTTCTGGAAATATTCGTGGCACAGATGACTGGGAGGATTACTTTCTTCATGCGGATGATCCACTCGAACTAACCATTCAGGTGCCGGCGGGTCCCCATACGATTGGGGTGACTTTTCCCAGAGAAACATGGGAAGAGGAAGGGGTATTGCAACCGAGACAAACGGCATTTGCTCTTGCTGTCAACGAAATGCCAGACACAAATCCCCGTCTTAATAGCTTGCAGATCACGGGTCCTTTGAGCGTGACAGGGGTAGGCGACACCCCCAGTCGACGCCGGATTTTCAGCTGTAGTCCTGAGATGGTTTCGGAAGAGCCTGCTTGTGCGCAAGAAATCCTTACTACTTTGGCGCGACGAGCGTATCGGCGGCCAGCAACTGCGGTAGACGTCGACACGTTGATGGAGTTCTATCACGCGGGGCGGCAAGAAGGAACTTTCGATAAAGGCATTCAGTTCGCACTTGAGCGACTTCTTGCTGATCCTGATTTTTTGTATCGGGTGGAGCGTGATCCGGTCGATATGCCGTCGGGCAGTAATTACGAAATCACCGATACGGAATTGGCGTCTCGGTTATCTTTTTTCTTATGGAGCAGTATTCCAGACGACGAGTTACTCGCCGTGGCGGAGCAAGGGACACTGAGTGACGCTGCGGTGCTTGAGGCGCAGGTTCGTCGAATGATGGCCGACCCGCGGTCGCAGGCTATGGTCGATAATTTTGTTGGGCAATGGCTGTACCTGCGCAACATGCGGGGTGTTTATCCAGACCCAGATATTTTTCCTCAGTTTGATGAGAATTTGCGTGATGCGTTTCGTCGGGAAACCGAGTTGTTTATTGGGAATCAGCTCCAGGCTGATACGACGCTTCTTGAAATGCTGTCAGCTGATTACACATACGTGAATCAGCGCTTGGCCGAGCATTATGGGATTTCCGGTGTTTATGGGAATCGTTTTAGACGTGTGACGTTACGTGGCGCGCAGCGTGGTGGACTGCTTGGCCATGGCAGTGTGATGACCGTTACGTCGTATCCAAACCGGACATCACCGGTGTTACGAGGAAAATGGGTCCTTGAGAATTTATTAGGTGCGCCGCCGCCTGAACCCCCGCCTGATATCCCGGCGCTTGAGGAAGAACGGGACGGAGAGCCGGTTTCGTTGCGTGAGGCGATGGCGGAACACCGTGAAAACCCGTCCTGTTCGGTGTGTCATGCCCCAATGGATCCCATCGGATTTTCCTTGCAAAACTATGATGCGATAGGTGGATGGCGTGATTTAAATGAGGGAGGAACGCCTGTCGATGCCTCAGGCGTTTTGCCAGATGGTGTTGCCTTTGAGGGACGGTCTGGACTTCGTGATTTATTGCTTGATCGGCCCGATGATTTTGTCGGGACGGTAACCGAAAAACTCCTTACGTATGCCTTGGGTCGTGGTACGGAGTATTACGACACACCGGTCGTTCGAAAAATCGTTCGTGATTCGGCTAGCGGGAATTACCGTTGGTCGTCTATTATTCTGGGAATCGTTAAGAGTGCGCCGTTCCAGATGCGGAGGTCAGACTCATGATCATTACACCAAAATCAATTCCTCGTCGTACGGTCCTTCGTGGCATTGGCGCAGCAGTGGCATTGCCATTTCTTGACAGCATGGTTCCGGCTTTTGCAGCAATTCGGAACAGTGCTGCCAACCCGGTCCGTCGGTTCGGGGTTGTGTATGTCCCGAATGGCATGGCGATGCGGCATTTCACTCCGAAGGATGAGGGCAATAACTTTACGATCAGCCGTCTTTTGAAGCGCATTGATGCATTTAAAGACCAGATGCACGTTCTCACTGGTCTGAATGCGGTGAGGAGTAACTCCGGGGTACACGCGAGTGCAGCCACCCGGTTTCTCACGGGCGTGACCCCAGCGCGCACCGAATCAAATATTCAGGCCGGCGTGTCCGTTGACCAGTTGATTGCTCGGAAATTCGAACAACACACGCAACTCGCGTCGTTGGAATTGGCACTTGATAGTCGAGACGTATCGGGGTCCTGCGATGTTGGGTTTAGCTGCACGTACACGAATACGATTGCATGGCGAAGTAAAACAACGCCACTCAGCGGTGAAAACAATCCGAGAGCGGTGTTCGAACGGCTTTTTGGAGATGCCGGTTCGACTGATCCGGAAGCACGACTTGCTCGTATCCAAAAGGACCAAAGCATCCTGGATTCCGTCAGTGACAAGATTGATATGTTGCAACGTGATCTCGGACCGAATGATCGGGTGCGGGTTGATGAATATTTGGAGGCCGTTCGGGATATCGAGCGTCGTATTCAGAGGGCCGAAGAGCAAAGTGGTCGCGAGCTTCCTGAAGTTGACCAGCCAGCTGGTGTGCCAGCGACGTATGAAGAGCATGCAAAGCTGATGTTTGATTTGATGTTGCTGGCCTATCAGACCGATCTCACGCGAGTGAGTACCTACATGATGGCAAGGGAGATCAGTGGTCGTACATATCCCGAGATTGGTGTGCCGGATTCGCACCATCCAACGTCTCACCATCGAAACGATCCAACGCTTTACGAGAAGATTGCAAAAGTGAATGAATTCCACTTAAGCCTTTTCAATTACTTCCTTGAAAAGGCGAGAGCAACGCCGGATGGCGATGGCAATTTACTTGACCACATGATGTTGATGTATGGAGCTGGTATGTCTGACAGCAACGCTCATGACAATAAAGGGTTGCCGGTTGTTTTGGTCGGTGGTGCGTCTGGCCAGTTGAAACCGGGCGGTCGTCACATCAAGTATGACGACAATACGCCAATGACCAACCTGTTGTTGACGGTTGTCGACAAGATGGGTGTCCCAATTGATAAGTTGAGCGACAGCACGGGCAAGCTTGATTTGTTGACTGTTAGCTAGAAGACTACATTCGGAAAAGAGTTCAGGGCCTGGCATGTTTATTGCCAGGCCTTTTTTTGTTCTGATAGCAAAGGTTCGAGCGCCTATGCGCACCAGTCCGAATTTAAAATTTTACGTGACTGGTTAAAAATGAGATCCAGTCTCATTTTTTGGTCTTGTTGTTAGCCGAAGATGCGGATAGCCTATCCGACTACTGCGGAGGCACTGATGGCCAAAGTTTCAATCACCGTTAACGGAAGAACGAGAACCGAAGAGGTAGAGCCTCGCTTGTTGCTAGTGCATTTCTTGCGCGAGCAGCTAAACCTGACAGGCACTCACGTTGGGTGCGATACGAGTCAGTGTGGAGCGTGTACTGTTCTCATTGATGGACGTAGCGCAAAGTCATGCACGGTCTTTGCGGTTCAAGCTGATGGTTCTGAGATTACGACAATTGAAGGACTGGCTACTGGAGATCAACTTCATCCTTTACAAGACGGATTTTGGGAAGAGCATGGCCTGCAATGTGGATACTGTACAACGGGCATGATTATGTCTGCCGTCAATCTTCTTAATGATAATCCTCAGCCAAACGAACAAGAGATCCGTGAGGGTATTGAAGGCAATTTTTGTCGATGCACCGGCTATCAACATATTGTCAATTCAATTCAGCACGCAGCGAGCAAGAGGTGAATATGGCGTCATCTCCAGTATTGCCGAAACTTGTAGGACAGCGCGTTAAGCGACGTGAGGACCCGCGGTTAATTCAAGGTCTTGGGACCTATGTTGATGACGTCAAACTTGTCGGTATGCAGCATCTTGCATTCAAGCGGACCGACATTGCGCACGGACGCATAACTTCTATTGATACGAAAGCCGCTGAGGCTATGGATGGTGTAGAAGCCGTGTTCAGCGGCGAACAAATTGCAGAATTTCTTGCTCCAATGCCGATCGGTACACCGTTTCCTTCCCCCGATCATCGTGCGGTCGCGAGTGATGTCGTGCGTTATGTTGGGGAACCGGTTGCGGTTGTTGTTGCTCGGGACCGCTACGTCGCTCGGGACGCTGCGGATGCCATTCATATTGAGTATGAAGAATTACCCGCTGTAGTTGACCCAGAAGAAGCAATGAAGGGCTCTCCTTGCGTTATTCATGAGGAATTCAAAAATAATCATGCGGTCGGGCCATTCCATAGTGGAACCGGTGTTGATGTGGATGGTAGCGCAGATGATTCCGCTATTGATGACGCTTTTGCGGCTGCAGAAGTCGTTATTTCGCAGCGTATGGTGAACCAGCGGTTAGCGCCAACGTCGATTGAACCTCGTGGGGTGGTGGCTCATTACGAGCCCGGGAAAGATGCGATGACAGTCTGGTCGTCGACACAAAACCCACACATACTCAGGACGTTTATTGCTCTATTAACAGGGCTTGGTGAACACCAAGTTCGTGCCGTGGCGCCAGAGGTGGGTGGCGGGTTTGGTTCGAAGATCAATATTTATGGCGAAGAGTATGTTGCTGCCGCGGTGTCAAAGCGACTGGGTCTTCCTGTTAAGTGGGTCGAAGACCGCTCGGAAGCATTCGTTGCGACTATTCATGGGCGAGACATTCTTGCTTACGTCGATGTAGCGGCAAAGCGTGACGGGACTGTTCTTGGCATCAAGATGCGTTTGATTGCTGACATCGGTGCTTACAACATGTTGTTGACGGCGGCCATTCCAACATTGACGCAAGCGATGGCCAGCGGGACGTATGCTTTTCCAGCCATACGAGCAACTGTCACCGAAGTCTTTACGAATAAAACACCGACTGATGCGTATCGAGGGGCTGGTCGTCCGGAAGCGATTTATTTTGTCGAACGTTCGATGGACATACTGGCGCGCGAACTCGGAATGGATCCAGCAGAACTACGCCGTAAGAACTTTATCAAGCCGACTCAATTCCCTTTTACGACGCAAGCAGGCTCGACCTACGACTCTGGCGATTACGAGAAGGCTTTGGACCTTGCCTTGCAAAAAGCCAATTGGGATGAGCTCAAGGCTGAGCGAGATGCTGCGAAGGCTGAAGGTCGATTCGTTGGATTAGGGCTGTCGATGTATGTGGAAGTGTGTGGGATCGGTCCGTCAAGCTCTCTTCCGACAGGTGGATGGGAACATTCACAAGTGACCGTGGAACGTGACGGTCGGATTAGTGCCACGACGGGGGCTTCACCGCATGGCCAAGGGAACGAAACGACCTTTGCGCAGATGCTCGCCGATCAGTTTGGTGTGCCACTTGACCACGTGACGATTCACCATGGTGACACTAACGTGGTGAAGCAGGGCATCGGAACGTTTGGTAGTCGGTCTCAGGCTGTCGGTGGGACTGCTCTTCATCTTGCAGGCGGAAAAGTGAAGAAGAAAATGGCTAAGTTTGCCGCTGCTTTAATGGAAGCAAACGAAGAGGATTTGGTCTTTGAAAACGGTAAGATCTCGGTTAAAGGTGCTCCAGGTGCTGCTACTAAAGAATTTTCTGATGTTGCGGCCTTTGCATATGTTCCGGTCCCACTTCCTGAGGGCTTAGAGCCAGGACTTAGCGAGGAAGCTTTTTTCGAACCAAGTAATAACACTTACCCGTTTGGCTGCCATATCGCAATGTTGGAGGTTGATCGTGATACGGGTGAGCCGGTCTTGCTCAAGTTGATTGCTGTAGACGATGCCGGAAATCTAATTAACCCGCTTATTGTTGAAGGTCAGATTCATGGTGGATTGGCTCAAGGCATTGGACAGGCCATGATTGAAGAAGTGGTTTACGACACTGCGGATGGTCAACCGCTGACGGGTTCGTTTATGGACTACGCGCTACCACGTGCAACAGACTTTCCTCGTTTTGAACTCGAAAATACGGTAACGCCGACGCCGGTTAATCCGCTTGGAGCGAAGGGGGTTGGTGAGGCCGGTACCATAGGTTCGACGCCATGCATTGTCTCTGCTGCAGTCGATGCCTTGAGTGAATGTGGCGTAACACACATTGATATGATGCTGCGGCCTGAAAAACTGTGGCGCATTATTCACGGTTCTGGAGGCCAGTCGTGATTCCCAGTGCATTTGAGTATCAACGGGCAACTTCAATAGAAGATGCATTGGCGAAGCTACAAGGTTCGGCTGGTGCAGGAAAATTGATTGCAGGTGGTCACAGTCTCGTTCCCCTAATGAAGCTTCGACTTAGCGAACCAACGGTTCTGATCGATATTGCTAGAATTCCTGGCCTTACTGACATCGTCGACTTAGATGGGGTAATTGAGGTTGGTGCGCTTGCAACGCATCATGACGTCGCAACCTCGTCGTTGATTCTGGAGAAGTGTCCTGCCTTGGCAAAGGCAGCGGGGCTTATTGGTGATTCTCAGGTTCGGAATCGTGGGACACTTGGTGGAAGTCTTGCACATGCTGACCCAGCGGCTGATTACCCGGCAATGATGCTCGTGCTTGAGGCAGATATTCATCTTACTGGTCAGAACGGCACTCGTGTGGTGCCGGCAACAGAATTTTTTCAGGGAGTGTTAACTGTCGATCTTGCTCCTGATGAAATACTGACGAGGATAACGTTCGTTCCGAATCGAATTGCAGCCTATGCCAAATTACACCAACGGGCCTCACGATTTGCACTTGTGGGCGTGGCAGCGGCTCTTGACATTACTGATCGGAAAATTCAGTCTGCCCGGGTTGCAGTCACAGGTGCTGCGTCCTCACCGCAGCGTCTATCGCGTGTCGAAGAAGCACTAGCTGGACAGGCGGCATCAGCAGAATCATTTGCGTCTGTTGCGTTAAGCGCGGCTGATGGTGTTGAAGATATTAATGATGACCTGCACGGCAGTGAGGAATACCGTCGCGCAATGATCGGGGTCTTTACGGAAAGAGCCTTGGTCGAGGCAGCTGCGCGAAAGTCAGCCTGATCGCAGAAGTGTCGTTAGGTTTTGCGCGTAACCACGATCTTTGAGCCATCCGATACTTGCGCGAGTGCTGTTGGATCCTCTTCGATATGACCGACGAGATTCACAGCGCTTGCGGGTCTGATTTCGTTTCCACGGCTCATGGGTGTCGGTCCCCAGAATAGACACAGCGCTTTGCCAGGCGGCCAATATGCGATTGCTCCCTTGGAAACAGTCTCTTGGGCATCATCGGACGGTTCTGCGCTCACTGGAATTGGAAAATAGATTTCGTCACCCCACTTCTGCACCTGTCCGGTAATCGGCAGCGCATCCCAGATGGCAACGGCAGTTTCAGATTCGTTCAGGTAGGCGGAGAACTTATGCTCTCCAGCGATGATTTGGACAGGGTATCGGTGCACGGTTACAAGCAAGCATAACCGCTTTAGTTAGTGCCCTCAGTTTAAGTGGTGTGTATTGGCGCTAAAGCATTGGCTCAAGGGGGATTACATCTGTTTAAACCTTCCTTGACACCCTCGTACTGACATCTAATAATGCGGGTAGCTTGGCTTGCTAGGCGCTGGTTTAATAGCTAGGGTTTTATTTGTAATGCTTTCTATGTTTCGACCAAGAACGGCGGTCATTTTGGCCGTGTTTATCTTTTGTTTTACTGCCGAAGTATCTGAGATCAACGCGGCAGAGGCAGAGGATTACCGTGCTGTTCTGGACCGGTATTGTGTCGGGTGCCACAATGACCGGTTGCAAACGGCCGGGGTCTCGCTCGACGACTTGGATGTAGGGCATGTTGCTACTGGTGCAGAGACGTGGGAGAAAGTCGTTCGAAAACTCCGTGCACGAGAAATGCCACCTCCGAGTCGGCCGAGACCTGAAGAAGCAACCTACATTGATTTTATTGAGTGGATTGAAACGGAATTAGACCTGGCCTCCCTGGCTAACCCCAATCCTGGGACAGAGACAATTCACCGGCTGAATCGGACTGAATATACAAATGCCATCCGCGATCTACTGGCTTTAGAAATCAATGGTCGAGAGTTGCTGCCGGCAGATGATCAAAGTTATGGCTTTGACAACATCGCAGACGTGTTGTCGCTGTCGACGTCATTGCTCGAGCGCTACATGCTGGCAGCCGGCAAGATTGCACAGCTCGCAATCGGCGACCCATCGATTCGCTCGACGACCGTAACCTACTCGACCTCTCCGGTGTTAATGCAGCATCATCGAATGAGCGAGCTGCAACCGTTCGGGACTCGGGGCGGTTTTGCTACGAAACATTATTTCCCGGTTGATGGAGAATACGAGCTGCGGATTAAGCTCGAGCGGACGCATGGTGATGCGATTAAGGGACTTCAAAACAGAAATCAACTTGAAGTCCGGCTTGATAGGGCACGCGTTGCGGCTTTTGAGATCGGGGCTGATGGACAGCGTGAGGCATGGAACGCAGTTTTTAACCTGACTCCGTATGAGCGGGATGCTGACAATGACCTGCGAGTAAGAATCCCAGTCAAGGCAGGCATGCGTGAGGTTGCGGTTTCATTTCTTCGTAACAGTGCAATTGCTGAGGGCGTACTTGAACCGATCAGTGCCGCCGAGACGTATCACTATGCGGGTGATCGGGATGCGCCGATGGCTGTCTGGACTGTTGAAGTTGAAGGTCCGTTCAATGCGGAGGGTCGGAAACTTGAGCTAGGGACTCCGAGTCAGGAACGTATCTTTACCTGTACGCCAGAGAGCGAGGCACTTGAAGCAGCATGTGCTGAACAGATTCTAGGGACGATTGCCAGACGCGCCTTTCGGCGTCCAATTACCGATGCAGACACATCGTTGCTGATGACGTTTTACGACGTCGGACGCACAAACGGGAGTTTTGAATCCGGTATTGAGTTTGCACTACGCGCGATTTTGGTTGACCCTGAATTTCTTTTCCGTGTTGAGGCGGATCCTGTGGCAGCCGTACCGGGAAATCCCTACGCGATTTCTGATCTTGAGCTCGCATCTCGCCTGTCGTTTTTTCTCTGGAGCAGTGTCCCGGACGATGAATTATTAGGTTTGGCTGAGCGTAACGAGTTAAGAGAAGACGGTGTACTTGCGGCACAAGTTAACCGTATGCTCAGTGACCAAAAGTCGGCAGCGCTTGTAGATAACTTTGCGGGTCAGTGGCTGTTTTTGCGGAACATGCGGAGTGTGAAGCCTGATCCGATCGCGTTTCCGGAATTCGATGGCAATCTTCGTGAGGCGTTCCAGCAGGAGACACAACTGTGGTTTGATAGTCAGGTTCGCGAGAACCGAAGCGTTCTTGAAATCTTGACGTCAGATTACACCTACGTAAATCAGCGTTTGGCCGAGCACTACGGTATTCCAGGTGTCCTTGGGAACCACTTTCGGCGCGTGATACTTCCTGGCGAAACACGGCGAGGCATTTTAGGGCATGGCAGTGTGCTGACTGCAACTTCCTATGCAAACCGGACGTCGCCGGTGAAACGTGGAGTGTGGGTGTTGGAGAACTTGCTCGGGGCACCACCACCACCGCCGCCTGCAGATGTGCCGGGACTTGAAGATTCAGACTCTGTTGCAGATCCTTCTGATCCTGAAAGTCGACCACGTTCGGTGCGCGAACGAATGGAACGTCATCGAACCGACCCTGTGTGTGCGAGTTGTCATGTCAGAATGGATCCTCTCGGGTTTGCACTAGAGTCATTTGATGCGGTCGGCGGGTACCGAGAATTGCCACTTGAGCAAACATCGGGAACACTGCCAAGCGGATTAGAGTTGACCGGCCCGGCGAGTGTGCGTGACATGTTGTTAAGTAACCGTGAAGACTTTGTTGGAACGGTAACGGAAAAACTTATGACCTATGCGCTGGGTCGTGGTGTCGAGTATTACGACCACCCGTCGATTCGGCGAATAGTGCGTTCCGCCGAGACCGATGACTATCGGTGGTCATCATTGATTCTTGGTATCGTTGAGAGTTCACCATTTCAGATGAGAAAGGCTCGAGAGCGATGATCATCACAAAAACCCACTTACCGAGACGTACCTTCCTACGAGGTGTCGGAGCAACACTTGCACTTCCTCTACTCGATGGGATGGTGCCGGCATTTTCGCCGTTGCGCTTATCGGCAGCGGCTCCGGTGAAACGTCTTGGCATTGTGTATGTCCCGAACGGGATTGTCATGGATCAATGGACGCCAGAGACGACTGGAAGTGGTTTTGCCATGAAACCAGTGATGGCGTCGTTTGAACCCTATCGCGACCAACTAACGGTAATTAGCGGTTTGGCGAATAAACAAGGGGATGCGTTGCCTGGTGAAGGGGCTGGAGATCATGCACGGGCTGCGGGTGCGTTCCTGACCGGTGTTCATCCGAAAAAAACAGCAGGTGCAGATATTCGGTCTGGCATTTCAATGGATCAAATTGCTGCGCGAGAACTTGCGCAAGAAACACAGCTCGCGTCGCTTGAATTGTCACTCGACTCCAAGGAACCACTAGGTGCATGCGACCCGGGGTACAGCTGTGTGTATGCAAATACATTGAATTGGCTTGGCGAGACGACGCCTTTACCGATGGAGAATAATCCGCGAGTTGTTTTTGAACGATTGTTTGGTGGAAGTGGAACAACGGATGCTAAAGCACGACAAGCACGAATGAATGAAGATGGCACGATTCTTGACGCTGTGGCCACTAAGCTTGCGCATCTTCGCACCACGCTTGGGGGTCGAGACCGGGCCAAGCTTGACGAATACACTGAAGCGATTCGTGACGTTGAGCGGCGTATTCGGCTTGCCGAGCAACAGGGATTGACGGACTTGTCTGTGGCAATGGAGCAACCGTCAGGTGTTCCAGCAACATTTAGCGAGCATGCAAGATTAATGTTCGATTTGCAGGTGCTTGCTTATCAGGCTGACCTGACGCGTGTTATTACGTTTATGGTGGCTCATGAAACGAGCAATCGAGCCTATCCTGAGATTAATGTTTCAGATGCTCACCATCCGCTTTCGCACCATGGAGGCGACAAAGAAAAAATTGCGAAGTTGATTGACGTCAATATTTATCATGCGGAGTTGTTTGCTTACTATCTTGACCGTTTAGCGCAAACGGAGGATGGTGACGGATCACTGCTTGATCAATCAATGATCATGTATGGCGGCGGAATGAGTAACGGTAATGTCCATGATCACCACAAGCTTCCGATTGCTGTTGTTGGTGGTGGATCTGGATCGCTTGAAGGGGGACGCCACCTCCGTTATGACGACGACCCACCTATTACAAATCTCTATCTCAACTTACTCGCTAAGCTTGGTGTTCATCCCGAGACTATTGGTGATAGTACGGGTGCGTTAACTGAACTTACAGGAGTTTAGGTGTTGGTTCACGTATGAGACAGGGCCGACGGTACATCAACAATTCTTATTTTCCGGTCGCGTTCATCGCGAGCGTGATGATGCTGACCGTGGAGATTGCTCAAACGCGGTCGGTACTGCCTGTTGAAGATACAGTGGTGGTCACGGCTGCAGAGCGGCAGGATTGGGCCACGGTTCAATCACTCATTCAAGAGGGCGCGGACCTTAATGCGAATCAACCTGATGGTGCAACAGCGCTTCACTGGGCAGTCCATTGGAATGATCTGGAAACTGTTGCCGCGTTGATTGAGGCAGGGGCCGAGGTTGATGCTATTAATGACCTCGGTGTGCCGCCGCTATGGATTGCGATTGATGGCGGCAATACAGACGTTGCGATTCGGTTGATTGAAGCAGGTGCGAATGTAAATGCTCGTCTCGCGACCGGCGAGACCGTCGTCATGACGGCCGCGCGGAATGGATTGCGGGCAGTGGTGTCTCGTCTGTTGCGTGAAGGAGCAGACGTTCGATTGGCTGAGCATGAAGCAGCGCAGACGGCCTTGATGTGGGCTGCAGCCGGTGGGCATGCTGATGTCGTGCGTGTCTTGGCGGAGTCGGGTGCCGACGTTCATTCAAGAACGTCTCGAGGTTTTACTGCATTGATGTTTGCTGCTCAGATTGGTGATGTGGCCACGGCTCAAGTGTTGCTCGAAGCGGGTGCTGATTTAGAAGGTCGAGCGCTTGATGGCAGCACACCGTTGCTTGTTGCAAGCCGAAGTATGGACGCACTTGCCGGGATTGACTGGCGCATCATTCCGTCGCAGAGCGGACATCAAGATACAGCATTATTCTTCATTCAACAGGGTGCCGATGTTACGGCGACGGACAAGCGAGGGCGTACGGCATTACATGCGGCAGTTGAAACGCGTCGGCCTATTCTTGCAAAAGCGTTGATTGATGCTGGTGCAGGTATCGACGGCCAATTTCGTACACCACCGCCACCACTTCGTGGCGACTACATCTCGAGGAATTCGTTCAAAGGAGCGTCCCCATTTTGGTTGGCTGCACGTGATGCTAATTTACCGATGATGCGTATCTTGCTCGAAGCGGGCGCGGATCCATTTTTACCTAATGCGTATAACGTAACGCCGCTGATGATTGCATCTGGACTTGGAGAGAATGATGCTCGTCGCCCCCAAGACCACCTTGTGGTGAATACTGTTCGTCTGCTGCTGGATTTGGGGTCAGATGTTACGGTGACAAACCGATATGGTCAGACGGCGCTTCACGGAGCCGCATCGATGTGGGAAGACGGTGTGATTCAACTGCTGGTTGATCATGGAGCTGATGTGAATGCTGAAGACCAGCGAGGTCGTACGCCGCTTTACTTGGTTGAGTACGGCAATGCCAACGCACCGTCAGAAAGTACGGCGGATCTTCTGCGGCAATTAGGTGCTGCGGAGCCAGTCGTACAGCGTTAGAACGCCGCTTCCGATTCAGACGGATTCGCTTAAGAACGATTACGGCAGTGCGAGTGCGACCCATTCGCCAGGATGGGTCAGCGACCCGATTGGCATGACGATGTATTGCTTGCCGTCGTGCATATAGGTGATAGGAGATCCGTTGGTTCCTGCGGGAAAAATTGTCTCCCAGATCACGGCACCTGAATCTTTGTTGTAGGCACGAAATGCTTTTCCGGCATCTTCGCCTGCGCCTGGAGGCGTGCGAACCATAATCGGGTCTCCCTCGCTCACAAAAAGAAGTGATTTCGTCAGCAGGGTCATTGCGCGTCCAGGTTGGCCAAGTGGAGGTAGATTAAGGTGCTCTATCGCTGGATGGTTACGTGGTCCGTTTCCATTTGGCACCATCCATACGTGATCGCCGGTATTCATATCAATCGCGGTAATCCGACCATAAGGGGGCTTAGTAAGCGGTAGCCCTCGAGGTCCGTCAGGGAATGCACGTGTGCCTCGGGTAAAGCGAACGTTCATCCGGTCTGGGTTGCCTGGCGTCAAATCTGCAGCAAAGGCACCGGTGACAGAGGGGATATAGAGCATTCCTGTTTCCGGGTCGAAGCCTGCGCCACCCCATTCTGCGCCACCCACAGAACCTGGTAATTGGAGCGTCCCCTTGGTGTCGGTGGCATCTTCACCACGGATTGACGGAGGTGTATAGATTTCTCCAAGAATGTAGGGTTCCGCGATTTCCAGAGCTTCGGCTTTCAACTCATTCGTGAAATCGATCAGGTCATCCTCGGTGATGCCATGTCGATCAAACGGTAAAGGTTTCGTGGGAAATGGCTGCGTTGGTGAAATCCACTCGCCAGGTGTGTTTGAGCCTGGAACGGGCCGTTCGATAATAGGCCAAACGGGTTCTCCCGTTACACGGTCAAAGGTGTAAGCAATGGCCTGTTTTGTTAACTGGACCACCGCTTTGATGTCTCGTCCGTCAACGGTGATGTCCATGAGGATCGGTGCGACATTGTTGTCGTAATCCCACAGATCGTGATGCACGGTTTGGAAATGCCACACTCGTTCACCGGTAGTCGCATCAACACAGACGAGGCTATTTGCGTACAGGTTGTTGCCCGGTCGATGTCCCCCGTACATATCGTTTGTGGGGGCGCCTGTGGGCAGATAGACGTATCCAAGTTCTAGGTCAGCACTGAACATCGTCCAAACATTTGCCATGCCCGAATAGGTCCATGAATCATCAAGCCATGTTTCGACGCCTGGTTCCCCTGCCTTTGGTATTGGACTCCATGTCCAGCGTAATTCGCCTGTACGTACATCGTACGCTCGGACATCACCAGGATGTTGCTCTTTCGTGTAGGGATGGTCACCCATCGCACTACCCAGAATCACAACGTCCTTGACGACAACGGGTGGAGATGTGCCGGAGTAGCCGGTTTCAACATCGTAACTAAGGTCGACTTTTCCATCACTCTCAAAACTGTCAATACTTTGTCCCGTCGATGCATTAGTTGCGAGTAGGTACGGTGGTCGAATTGAGAAGATCCGTTTATCAGCACCGTCGGCCCAGTAGGCGACGCCTCGGTTCGATGCGCCACGTGGCGTGTCATCACCGAGGAACGAATAGTCTTGCACCCAGAGGGTTTTTCCCGTTCCTGGGTCAAATGCTTCCACGAGACCGATACCGTTTGATGCATACAAGACGCCGTCAACCATGATTGGTGTCGAGCGAAGCTGATTGGAATACTGCAGATCGGGCCATTGCTGGATGAGTGATGCATCAACGCTGCTGCGTCGCCAGACGATGTCAAGGTCATCAACGGTATCGCTATTGATTTGGTCGAGTGATGAATACCGAGTATATCCAGCGTCACCGCCATGTACGTGCCACTCACCTGTGGTACCTTGCTGTGCAGAACCAGGCGTTGAAAATACAAGCACTATAAGGAACGTCAAGATTGATAATTTTGGGTGGCGTGGCATCTGTATAAGCTCAAACATGGTTTGTTTCCCCAGCTGGAATAGCTTTGGAACTGCCTATTTCAACTCAGAATATGAAGTTGGCACGAGTAATCGTGCGTCGATCGTATCGACCAGTTTTCTGTTGTCGTCACGCTCGACCTGCACGATGAGTTCTTGGAAATCCTCATAGGTGCCAAGTTCCCGCCACATGTCATCACGTGCTTCACGTGACGGATAGGCCAGCATATAGACGAACGTGTCGTCAGTGTCATCGCCTGTAATTGCGTTGAAATAACCGACGTTTTTCATTCCGGCACGTTCAAACATGGCGCTGGTGTGATCACGAAAACGATTTGCGAGTGCTTCTCGTTTGTCAGGCATTGTTTTGTAGACACGTAGTTCGAATACCTGCGATGCGGTGCGCTGTTGTTCTGCGATGGCCCAGCTGGTACCTGCCAGTCCAAACAATACACCGACAAGAGCAATAATTTTCCATTTAAGCATGTGTGCCTCCGGTAAAAAAACGCCGTCCGCTACCTGAACATTACGCCAGGTAAGCGGACGGCATTAGAGCTATCACGAAACGTTTCCGCTAGTGTGCAAGCGGGTTTGGTCGAATCTGAAATTTCACAAGGTTTCCTGGTTCGACTGGTCCACCTTCGACGTGCCATGCGGCATCTGCTCCATACGTGGCGTAGAGTCCGCGACCTTTCCAACCACCATTTGGATCATCAATCCGGCCATCTAGTCCGCGGCTATGAAAGCCTTGTGGATATGGAACGCGGAGAATTGTCCACTCGCCGGTTTCTGGGTCGAGTGCAAGCAGGGAGTCTGAATTTGAGCCGTTTGCAATCGGTATGTTTTCACCCAGGCCAAGAGTGTTGAATTGGTCTACCCAGTTGTAATAATGAAAATCTGATCCAATTTCCGTATTTCTATAATTTGGGCCAGGTGCTTTATAGAAACTCCATCCTTCGTCACACTGGCGGCCATCACGCATTTCTGGACCACTAAAAACGGAGCACTTACTTCGGTCGAAACTGGCGAAGTGGCTACTGCCAGCCAGAGCTGTCCAAAACACACCGTTTCGGTCGACGTCTAGTCCACGCGTCCGGTAGCCTTTTTCGACAGGGACCGTGTACATCTCGCTGATGCAGGTTTCTGGGGGGTTATTCCCCCTGTCCAGTCTTAGCATGCGTCCTGGGAAGTCGTCAGAAACGATCCAAGCCGCATTATCGAGAGGACTGGCAATGACCCCGTAGGCACCAATATTTACACGAGTGTCGAGATTGGCATCGTAGTTTGGTGCTTCATTGCTACCCCTTGCCGGTGGTTCATTCCATGGTTTAGTGATCTTTCCGTCACCATTTGTATCGAGGACTGTTGGACACCAGCCTTGGGAGTAACGTTCATCTCCGGTCTCATCGTAGACTTTCGTATCCAGCCATCCGATCACTTGTCTGTCACCGCTGAAGTACAGCGTATCGTTCTCGTCTTCGGCAAACTGAAGGTGATGGGTTCCGAAGCAGGTATCAATCAGAACGAATTTCTCTGCTTCTGGGTCAAAATAACCTGTATGCCGACCCGCGCGGCTTAGTGGGAAGTATTTTGAATATTTATTGTCCGATCCTTCTCGGCACCAATCAGGGTTGTCCGGGTGACGAACTCGAGTAGTCAGCCAAACACGCCCGGTTGCATCCAACATCGGGTTGTGAGGATTGGCCGGGTCGTTCCAGACGGCTTCTTCTCCAAAGTCACGCCACGGCTTAAAGTTGTCAGTCGCAAACATAGACGGAACTTCGGAACGGTCCTGTCGGAGTGGGATTTTGATCATGGTGGAATGGTGTTCCGCGGTGTCGGTGACTAAAAGATAATCGTTTCCGATATCGACCCCGTAAATCGGCCCGTTGGCATTAACTCGGGGATTCCGTTTATCCGTTGCGATTTCGTCGTGGACAAAGGCGACATTGTCTCCCCAGTTCCACATCGTGATGACAACATTTCGTTCTATGCCTGCAGGGCGTGGCGGTGTTTCTGGAACTTCGCCAGTGGCGATCCGATCGGTCCAGTCAGATACCATGTCAAGACCGCGCTCTCGGCCGAATCGGGTCATGAAGCTGTTCATCAAAGAACCGCGCTGACCGCGTTGTACCCGATCATCCCACGCGGCGCGTGCGGAATCGAAGTTTTCTATGTCAGGAATTTCTCTCGTACGCTCATTACCGACCTGATGGCATCGCTGACAGCCTTTCAGGTTGTTAATCCATTCGGCCTGGGTTTTCATCTGTGGATCAATGCCATTGCCGTCAGGGCCAGTCCCTGGGAATTCATGCGCGCCTGGAAGGTCGATAATCGACAGCCAGTAATTCGCCGGGTAGACGGCCGCAGCTTCTTGTGGCGTTGCGGCCACAACGGCGCTCAGATCAACTGTTTGGTCAGGGCTGCCTGTCACAGGCGCCGAATCGACCAATCCGTAACCGCGGACCCACAGGTCATACGTTGCTGTCGGAAGTTCTGGGAGCACATACTGGCCATTGTCGTCGGTAACCACAATCTTGCGATAGACCGTTTCAAGATCATCGGTTTCAGCAATCACCCAGACGCCGGCTTCTGGGCCGTTGCTACTGCTGACGGTGCCCCGAATAACACCAGTATTGTCCGTCGCGGCACCGACTTCTACCACCGCGGGTATCAACCAGAGAACCAACGCCGCTATACCTGACGCCAGTGAGAGTCTTACTATTGTTTTAGTCATCATTAGTTTTGTCATCGTTCTACCGTTTCTCCACCGAGGTCACGAAGGAGGGCGACCGTTTCTGGCCAGGCCTTTTCCGTATTTGCTACAAAAACGCCTTCAGCGATCATGAGCGGTGTCCAACCCAGGGTATTCCGCGCGTTGATGTCCGCTCCCTGGTCAAGCAGATACTGCACGATCAGGTTTGATCCCATCATTGCTGCACCGTGCAGAGCGGTAGATCCATTCCACCGCATATCACCGCGGTCCCGCTGGGCGTCGAGTTCAAGCAAGTTCAGCGGGTGGCGTAGGAGTAGTTCTACGCCATCTCCTTCAATGAGTGTGTCACCGAAGTTGGCTACTGCGTGCAAATCATTTCCAAGCTCTATCGCCAGTTTTACGGCTTCAAGTCTGACTGAGTCAGGCGTGCCGTTTAACGGGCCAGGGCTTTCTCCATCCCAGAACCCGACGCCAGCAGCTGCCATCAGCGGAGTTACACCTTGGTCGGTCGGTGTGAGAGCATCCGCTCCGTGCTCTACCAATAACTGCATGTATTCAACATCGGCATGTTTGGCTGCTAGGTAAAATGGTGTGGCACCAACGAAACTAATAAAGTTCCGACCTACGGAAATGTTCGGTGGTGGTTTTACAATGCCGAGGTCTACTTCAAATGGAATTTCGTTCCAGATAATTTGACGGTTTGGTTCAGCGCCGCGCTCAAGCAGGGACCGGGCAAGGTCTAAACTGTCCATGTTGCCAGTCGGTATGGGTGGACGGCCTGAACCAGGTCGACGAACCCATGCGAGCGCATGAAGCCCTGAACCTCGCTGGTCGGGAATATTTGGGTCGGCCCCGGCTTCCAGCAGCGCTTCACCGAGTTCAAAATGGGCGTTCACGATCGCAAGTACTAACGGTGATGTATGGCCACTGGAAGCTGGTTCGTACGAACCGGTACTGGCAGTGTCATTGTTAATTCCGGCATTAACATCAGCGCCCCCCGCGATTAATGCGTGGGTCGCATCGATTTGCCCTTCGCGAACGGCGAACATTAATGGCGTCAGGCCTCCCGCAGAACGGGCTTCGATATCAGCACCTGCGGTAAGTAGTTGCGAAATAGCGTCGGCGTTGTTTTCCGATGCTGCCCACATCAATGCTGTTTGGCCTCGCCAACTCTCTGTGGCATCAACCATCGCACCGGCCTCAAGTAACTGGTCGATAACCTCACGCCGTCCGGTACGTGCAGCGACCATAAGGACCGTTTCACCTTCTGGTGTTGCTGTGTTCGGGTCGGCACCCGCTGACAGCAACTGCTGAACAATTGAGGCGTTGCCGTTTTCAGCGGCGAGTGCGATTGGCGTAATGCCATAACGATTTGCACTGCTTGCGGACGCGCCCGCTCTTAGTAGTGCCTTCACAACGTCGTCGGCGTCCACTCGTGTTGCCCAGTGGAGCGCGGTTGTTCCATCTGCGCTACTACTCTGTGGGTCAACGTCGTCAGCGAGTAATGCGTTTACGCTGGCAAGATCAGCAGATTTTGTTGCTTCTATAAGGTCATTAGGGGAGGCTTCCAGTGAGACTCCTGCACCAATCCATCCAACAGTTGAGGCAACGACCGAGCCGAAAACACAGGCTTTTTTTAAATCCATAGTCGTGATTCCTTACCTAATCCGGACCTCGCTATATTTGTGTCCAATCTGATAACGGATGCTACCGCTTCAGGTCGCCGTTGACAACACCCGATAAGGGGCGTAGAAAGGTATGTAAATCGGCTAGAATCGACTGGGGTTCACTCTGGTGAGTCCCTGGGGATTCCGACCGGTCTTTAAAACCAAGTGTTTTTGGGTGTCACGAGGTTATGTGGATGAGGAACTGTCGACAGGTGTGTGAGTTGCCACGGGCCGTGCGGTTGCCATTGATTGTGGCTGTCATTGGGGCGCTTTTTGCGCTACCTGGCGATATTGGGGCAGCTGAGCCACCAGCACCACTGGCGGGCGCTGTAGCGACAGCGACCGATGTTGAATCAACACTCAATCGCTACTGTGTGAGTTGTCACAATGATCGAATCGTGGCGGGGCGAGACGTGGCACCCTCGATGATGGTTTCCCAGCTCCAAATTGCTGGCGTGGCGTTTGATTCCCTTGATACCAATCACGTAGCTGATGATGCGACTACGTGGGAGCGTGTTGTTCGCAAACTCCAGTCACGGACTATGCCGCCCGTGGGTCGCCCGCGGCCTGATGATGAGACGTATGATGCTGTAGCGCTATGGATTGAATCTGAACTTGACAGAGCTGCTGCGGAGAGTCCGAACCCAGGGCGACGCCCTGCTTTACATCGTCTTAGCCGCACGGAGTACCAGAATGCGGTCCGCGACCTGTTGGCGCTGGATGACCTTCCGAAGGAATTCGATGTTTCGACACTGCTTCCGGCCGATAATGCAACGAGTGGATTTGATAATCTCGCCGAACTCTTATTTGTTTCGCCGGCGACACTGGAGCGGTATCTCGCCGCGGCAAGAAAAATCAGTCGACTTGCAGTGGGTGATACGACCATGCCGCCCATTGTTGACCGGTATCAACTCGATCGCGACCTGATTCAGGATGACCACCTGAATGGTCTGCCGATTGGGACTCGGGGTGGCGCCTTAATTCGTAGTCACCTTCCGGCGGATGGAGAATATGTCGTTACCGTGGAATTCGCTCAAGCTGCGCGTGCCGAGCATGAAGTTGAAGTGAGTGTCGACGGCGAACGTGTTCGGGTCTTTACGATTGGTGGGCGAGAGTTGGTTCGTGGTGCCGCCGGTGTGTTTACGTTTGAAGCGGAGCCCCCCGTTGACGTCCGGGTGCCAATGCGTGCTGGACCACGCGAAGTCGCCGTGGCTTTTTTGCAGAAAACCGGGGCACAACATGAGGGTCTTGTGCGTTCCTCGCGTCGAGGTCAGCGGCGTGAACCAGCTATTGCGACGGTATCAATTAGTGGGCCGTATGGTGTTGACGGTTCAGGTGATACGCCGAGTCGGCGTCGTATCTTTACGTGCGACCCATCAAACGGTGCGATGGCGAATGCCTGTGCAGATCAAATTTTTACGACCTTGGCACAGCGGGCGTATCGACGCCCAGTCACCGAGGCCGACCTTGAAATTCTGAGACCGTTTTATGAAGAGGGTCGGTCTGAGGCTGGATTCGAGCGAGGCATTCAACGGGGTTTGGAGCGGATTCTCGTCAGTCCTGAATTTCTGTTTCGTATTGAACGTGACCCGGCTGATCTTGATGGGGGACCCTATACCGTTCGTGATTTGGAATTAGCGTCTCGGCTGTCGTTTTTCCTCTGGAGCAGCATTCCAGATGATGAATTGCTTGACGTGGCCGTATCCGGTCAGCTCAGCGAACCTTCGGTATTAAGAGGACAAGTTGAGCGGATGATGGCTGACCCGCGTGCCCGCGCGCTAGTCAACAATTTCGCGGAACAATGGTTGTATCTTCGTGATGTTACGGAAAAAGAGCCGGACCCAGGGTTTTTCCCTGAGTTTGACGAAAATTTACGTCAAGCGTTCCAGAATGAAACGGAGCTTTTTATCGATAGCGTGTTACGGGAAGATGGCCAAGTAACTGAGTTGCTAAGTGCTGACTACACATTTCTTAATGAGCGATTGGCAAAGCACTACGGTATTCCTCATGTTTATGGAAGTCATTTCCGGCGGGTCTCGCTTGAGGGCACAGAACGTCGTGGTTTGCTCGGTCAGGGCGGTATCTTAACGTTGACCTCGTATGCGACCCGGACTTCTCCCGTGCTGCGTGGGAAATGGATTCTAGAGAACTTGCTGTCATCACCACCACCGCCACCACCGCCCGATATCCCGTCCCTCGAAGAAACGACAGACGAGGGAGAGGCATTGTCAATGCGTGCGGCGATGGAAAAACATCGGTCCAATCCAGCCTGTGCAAGTTGTCATTCTCAGATGGACCCACTCGGGTTTGCGCTTGAAAATTTTGATGCGATTGGTCGATGGCGCACGCGAGGGGAATCGAACGAGACCATTGATGCTAGTGGTTTGCTGCCCGATGGGACTGCGTTTGAAGGGCCTGACGAAATGCGGGCTGCGTTGCTTAAGAACCCTGATCGTTTTGTCGGAACAGTGGCAGAAAAACTTCTTACCTATGCGTTAGGTCGCAACTTAGAATCATTTGACATGCCGACCGTGCGCGGAATTGTACGTGAGGCTGCCGAGAATAACTATCGATTTTCATCACTGGTGTTTGCTATTGTTCAGAGTACGCCGTTTCAAATGAGGATGCCACAATCATGATCATTACCCAGAAAGCATTACCTCGGCGCACGTTCCTTCGTGGTGTTGGTGCCACGCTGACCCTGCCGTTTCTTGACGCGATGGTGCCTGCCGCGTCGTCAGTCGCTCGAGCGGCTACGGCTCCGGCTCGTCGTGTCGGATTTATCTACATTCCGAACGGTGTGATCCAAGAACAATGGGTTCCATCGAAGACCGGCCGGAACTTCGATTTTTCACCCATTCTGAGTCCGCTTCAGTCACTTCGAGAGCGGGTGTTGGTTTTGAGTAACCTAGCGCACCGGCAAGCAGATTCATTTGGTGATGGGAATGGCGATCATCCGCGTGCGACGGCTGTTTGGCTTAGTGGTGTCCACGCATGGGAGCGTCGCGGTCGTCAAGGAATGACCGATATTAAGTTGGGAATTACCGCAGACCAGATTGCGGCGCGTGAGTTTGGAAAAGAGACGCCATTGCCGTCGCTTGAGTTGGCTTTGGAGAAACCGACGGCGATTGCTTGTGACACAGGAGACTGTTTCTACTCGAACACGATTTCCTGGCGCAATGAAACCACGCCGCTCGACATGGAGGCACATCCACGGGTGGTGTTCGAGCGTTTGTTCGGAGAGGGTGGCACCGCAGCTGACCGGTTGGCCATACTGAGGCAAACGGGTAGCATCCTTGATTCTGTGACCGCGGAGGTTGCACGGCTCGGTAATACCTTGGGTGTTGGTGACCGGAACAAACTGGACGAGTATCTCGATGCGGTGCGCGACGTTGAACAAAGAATTCAACGCTCAGAATCGCGTGGCGCAGAGTCGTTGGTTGAATTGCCTGATCGGCCAGTAGATATTCCAGAGACATTTGAAGAGCATGCCAAGTTGATGTTTGATTTACTCACGTTGGCCTTCCAGGCGGACGTTACGCGCGTGTTCACACTGATGATGGCTCGAGAAGCCAGTCCGCGTGCGTATCCACAGGTTGGGGTTCCAGACCAGCATCACACGGTTTCTCATCACCGCAACGATCCGGAATACATTGCGAAGAAAGCAAAGATAGATACGTACCATATTCAACTGCTTGCTTACTTTCTTGAAAACTTACGCAAGACGTCTGATGGCGATGCCAATCTTCTTGACAATTCGATGATTGTCTATGGCGGTGGTATCGGGAACGGTAACTTGCATGAGCACACGAATCTTCCATGCTTGGTGGCCGGTGGTGGGGGTGGGCGTCTCAATGGCGGCCGACACCGCCATTACGAAGACGACACGCCGTATGCAAACCTGTTGTTATCCGTTCTCGACAAAGCGGGTGTGCCGGCAGATCAACTAGGCGATAGTACTGGTCTTCTGAATACAGCACCTCTTAGTCTGTAACGCTTTGTTCAGAGAGGGATTCACTCAAAAGGCCGAGACTGTCACCCAGTCTCGGCCTTTTTTTAGCTCTGAGCTGTTGGCCTTAGTCTAGTTTCCGGCGCCAAGGTTTCGCAGCAAGGTTGCTATTTCCGGCCGCGTGGTTCGTAGTCCATTAGTCCCAGGAACCGACTGGACGCTTTCGGCGAGAGAGAGTGGAGTGTCTCCCCGATCGTTGGTCACGTTCACGTTGGCTCCCCGGGATACCAGCAGTTCGACCACGGACGGGAAACCAACACGAACGGCGTCATGTAAAGGGGTAGTGCCAGTCTGATCGGCTTGATCCACGTTAACTCCCAAGTCGAGGACGATTGATGTGATGTCAAGCGTTAAGCGTTCTTGAGTTTCTCGATCAATTTCTGTTGAACCCAATCCGCGATTTCGGCGGTCTTCGTTGCCACGAGGAAGGCCGATAGCTGCTTTCAGTGAGGAGGTGCCATCACTGGGCGTGACGAACGGGTCTGCCCCATGCTGGGCGAGTATGCGGGCAATCTGAGGTTCGCCGTATTTTGCGGCTAACCAAAAAGCATTCGCGCCAATCGTTTGGTACCGAATGCTGTAATCCGCACTAAACCGTCGCCCGGGTGACCCGTGCTCAACGAGCGCGTTTACATTGGCTCCGTGCTCAAGAAGACTATTGACCAAGTCGACTTGGCTTCGGAGCGTTGCTGCGTGCAACGCGGTATAGCCCGCGTCCGAAGCATTTGGGTCTGCCCCTTGTCGAAGCAAATATGTAGCGAGTGCACCATGTCCACTATGTGCCGCGATAACCAGCGCACTGGTTCCGGCGGCCGCGACGTCATTTGGGTTAGCACCGCCTTCGATTAGGGCCTGTGCTGTTTCGACGTCGCCGGATCGAGCTGCAAACAGTAACGGTGTCGATCCGCCATGCGCCATCTTAAAGTTTCCGACGGGGTTGGTATTGCCGGCAGTGTTTTCGAGCTGATGCCACACTTTGGTACGTGCCTCCAAGTCGGCGTTGTTTGAGACGAGTAACTGCACGACGTCGGCATGTTGCTGCGCAGCTGCCCACATTAATGCCGTTTGCCCACGTTCAAATTCAGCTCGGTTGACATCGGCTCCGTGCTCAATCAGTAATTTGACTGATGCATGGTCTCCTGAGCGGGCGGCACTCATTAACGGTGTTTCTCCCATCTTGAGTGCGGCATTTGGGTTCGCGCCAGCGTTGAGAAGCAGTTCCAGTACCTCGACGCTTCCATTTGTTGCGGCAAGCCAAAGTGGTGTCGCGCCGAGCGTGTTCGATGCGCTGGCATCGGCCCCAGCGTCTATCAGGTCTTTGACTGTTTCCAGGTCATTGCGGTGTGTTGCCCAGTGGAGCGCAGTTGCACCGTCGCCCTCTCGTCCATTTACGTCAACTCGTGTTGATAGCAGCGTGCCAATTTGACTTCGGTCGCCGTTTCGTATGGCGATAATGAGATCAGAAGTGTTCGTTTCCTGCCCTGAAACGGCAATTTCACCTATGGCGCATGCTGCTACTAAGACAAGAAACACAAGACCAACGCGACCGCAGATTCGATGTGTCATCACAGCGTAATGCTACCCCAGCCATTCTTTGATTGACACCCTAAGTTGCATTCGGACAAACTTAGCGATTACCGATATTTAGGTCGAAACTGTGGATAAAAAAAGGATGCAACGGCTTTTCTGTTGGACTCTGTTGGCCACTTTGGTTGTGCCGGCGATAAGTGTGGCTCAGGGAAGCGAAACCGAGCTTCTGGAGTCGACGGTTCGCCGATATTGTGTGACCTGTCACAATGACCGCCTTCGCACGGCAGAGTTTTCCTTGGACGGTGTAGACCTATCCGATTTGGGAGGGCACGCCGAGGAGTGGGAAAAGGTCATCAATAAGCTTCGTACAAGAACCATGCCACCGGTAGGTCGACCTCGACCCGATATTGCAACTTATGACGCACTTGCGTCGTGGCTTGAGAGTGAGCTTGACCAATATGCTGCTGAGCGACCGAATCCTGGCCGGACAGAAGCATTTCACCGTTTAAATCGAGCAGAGTATGCAAATGCTATTCGAGACCTGTTGGTGATAGATGTCGATGTCAATGAGTTGTTACCGGCGGATGATATTGACCAGTACGGCTTCGACAATATGGCTGATGTGCTGACCGTTTCGCCAGCATTGATGGAGCGCTATCTGTCCGCCGCCCGTAAGATTGGCCGCTTGGCACTGGGGGAAGAACCCCTTGGCCCGGCGACTGAGACATACAGCGTCAACATCCTGAATGTTCAGGACGATCGTATGGGTGATGACGTGCCCTTTGGATCGCGAGGAGGTCTCGGTATTCGTCATTACTTTCCGGTTGACGGCGAGTATGACCTTGCGGTGACGCTTCACCGTAACTACGTCAATTACGTGCGTGGCATGGGATCTCGACATGAATTAGAGGTTCGATTGGATGGGGAATTGGTCCGTTCATTTACGTTTGGCGGAGAGGAGCCAGATGTCACTCAGGCACCGGCCAGTTATGGCGGGAATCAATTTGGTGACCCGGAGTGGGAAGAGTACATGCTGTACGCGGACGCGAACATGCGTGTCCGATTCCCAGCGACCGCTGGCCCACATGTGGTTAGCGTGACGTTTGTGAGGCGTTTCACAGAGCCTGAAGGTGTTTTGCAGCCGCGGCAGAGCAGTTTTGCAGTTGCGGTTAATGAAATGCGTGATGGCAATGCAGCGGTCGACAAGGTTGCCATTGGTGGTCCATACGTGAGTCATGGTCCTGGAGACACGCCAAGTCGCCAAGCGATCTTTTCTTGTCAACCTGCGACTAGCGGTAATTCTGATGAAGAACGGTGTGCGCGTGAAATTCTTTCGGGTTTGGCAAGGCGCGCTTATCGTCGGCCACTTGAAGAGTTTGATTTGTCCACACTGATGAATTTCTATCGTATGGGCCGTTCTGGGGCCAGTTTTGATGCTGGAATCCAGCTTGCTTTGGAGCGAGTCTTAATTTCGCCAGATTTCCTATTTCGCGTGGAGCGCGATCCCATTGATACTGATCCAGGAACCATTTATGCGTTAACGGATTTAGAGATCGCTTCGCGGTTGTCATATTTCTTGTGGTCAAGTGGTCCTGATGATGAGTTACTTGCGCTTGCCGAACGCAGTCGACTCAATGACCCAGCGATTCTTGAACAGCAAGTAATGCGAATGCTTGCTGATCCTCGTGCGACGGCGCTTGTGCAGAATTTTGCTGGTCAGTGGTTGTATCTACGAAATTTGCGCGGTGCAGTGCCGGACCCGCTGGTGTTTCCCGAGTTTGATGAAAACTTGCGGGAAGCCTTCGCGAAGGAAACGGAGATGTTCGTAGAAAGTTTACTCCGCGAAGATACGAGTGTTCTCGACTTGCTCGGTGCCGACTATACATTTGTTAATGAGCGCCTTGCGAGGCATTACGGCATTCAGGGGATCTATGGTTCACACTTTCGACGTGTGTCACTTGACCCTGATATGGCTGAACGCCGGGGTGGTATTTTTGGACATGGAAGTCTTTTGACAGTGACGTCCTATCCCAACCGGACCTCACCGGTACTTCGTGGTAAGTGGGTTTTGACAAATATTTTAGGAACGCCGCCGCCGGCACCGCCGGCAGATATACCTGATTTACCAGACCGAGGTGAGAACGGCGAAGCGGCCACAGTGCGTGACCGGTTGGCGCGTCACCGGGAAAGTCCGGCCTGCTCGGTGTGTCATGCTCCGATGGACCCGTTAGGTCTGGCACTTGAAAATTACAATGCGGTGGGACAGTGGCGGACAACTGGTGAGGCCGAGTTGCCAATTGATTCTTCGGGAAATCTCCCAGACGGCACTTTGTTCGAAGGGCCAACGGGGTTACGAACCTTATTATTGGAACGACGTGACCAATTTGTAGGGACTTTTACTGAAAAGCTTTTGGCGTATGCTCTCGGGAGAGGCCCGGAGTATTACGACCGTCCGACCGTTCGAGCAATTACTCGTGCGGCGGCCTCGGATAATTACCGCTGGTCGTCTATTATTGTTGGTATCGTACAGAGCACACCGTTCCGTATGAGGAGGTCAGAATCATGATCATCACCCAAAAAGCGATTCCTCGGCGTACCGTATTACGTGGACTTGGGGCGTCACTCGCCTTGCCACTTCTTGATGGTATGGTACCGGCGTTTGCTGCGTTACGAAACACAGCGGCCCGTCCCGTTCGGCGTTTCGGAGTGGTTTACGTGCCAAATGGCATGATGATGAATCACTGGACACCTTCGACGGAGGGTAGCGGATTTGAATTTCCGCTTGTGATGAAACCGTTAGAGCCCTTCCGTCAGCAACTCCAGGTGTTGTCGGGAATGCACGGCGTTAGTGGAGAAGGGCCGCATGCGCGTTCTGCCACCCGGTTTCTGACAGGCGTTTCCCCTCAACCGGATCAGGGGACGGATCTGCAGGCGGGTATCTCGTCGGATCAGATTGCCGCACGAGTACTTGGCCGTGAAACACAGTTAGCGTCCCTTGAGTTAGCCATTGATGGGCGTGACTTTGTCGGTTCGTGTGACGATGGGTTCAGTTGCGCATACACGAACACCATTTCTTGGGCGAATGACACCACGCCGCTTCCCATGGAGAATAATCCGAGGGTTATTTTTGAACGACTCTTTGGTGACTCTGGAAGTACTGACCCCGCCGTTCGTAAGGCGCGGTTGGCTAAGGATGCGAGCTTATTGGATTCGGTTACTGACCGCGCGGACGATTTGTCTCGACAACTTGGAAACGGAGACAAGCGGAAACTGACGCAGTATTTGGATGCTGTCCGTGATATTGAGCGTCGTATTCAGATGGCAGAAGCTCAGAGTGATCGAGAGCTTCCGGTGGTGGAACAGCCGGCTGGTGTACCCGGTACCTTTGGAGAGCATGCACAGTTAATGTTTGACCTGATGGCACTTGCGTATGAAACGGACCTCACACGTATCACGACATTCATGATGGGACGTGAGATCACAGGGCGGACCTATTCCGAAATCGGCGTGCCTGATGCGCACCATCCGATTTCACATCACCAAAAAGATCCTGCCAAACTTGCGAAATTAACCAAGATCAACCAATACCATTGTGAACTTTTCGCGAAGTTTGTTGAGCGATTGTCGAATACTCCGGACGGGGATGGGACGTTACTCGATCATTCGATGATTGTGTATGGTGCCGGAATGGCTGACAGTAATGCACACGCCTCTCAGAACCTGCCGATTCTTTTAGCGGGCGGAGCGGCAGGCATAGGTGGACGGCACATCAAGTATCCGGACGATACGCCACTGGCGAACCTTCAGATGAGTTTGCTAGATAAATTAGGTGTTCCAGCGGAGTCGCTCGGCCATGCGACCGGGAAACTCCCAATTGATCCACTCGCGTAGAACGAGTTCCTTATAGCTTCGGACTGGGGGTGTGTGTTGCCATGCAACGATCCCGTTTATCGTTATGGGATTGGAGCACTTAACGCGACATTCTCTGAGACGGCGCTTCGTGTGTGCGACCGTACTAATCTAAGGCTTCAAGATCTGACGCGCTGACAGGATCTGCCGGTCCCTGAAAGATCGCATTGAAAAGCAGTTTGAATGTGCCACGAGTCTGCGTGCGAAATGCCACTTGGCTTCCCATTGTGACGACTGTCCCATCTCCTACTTGTGAGGAGACGACGTTTGCTTGGTTTCGCAACAAGTCGTCCCCCAGCAACCAGCCACTCGCCACCATGTCGTCGTCATTTGGATACCGAGAAACTACCTCGCTGTCGATGTCAAAACTTGGGGAAAGACGATATGCCTGGTCGAATCGGAAGAAGACTGGCCAGTCGTCAGGCATGCCGTAACCGATTGGGTGCTCAGGATTATGTTCTTGTTTAAGCAGCGTCCCAGGCGAGTAAAACACGGACGTGGGATCGACAACGCGTTCACGGAGTGTCCGTGCGAGTTGTGAGGGGCTACGGAACGCGTCTCGGAGTTGCTGGTCGGCTTCAGTGGCGGTGATTCGAGACTGACGGCGTGTGGTCGATGTCATTAATCCTGTTCGGCGAGCAGGAAGAACCGGTTCGATCGGGAGGTTAAATAGTGACCGTGCTGTTTCAACAGCCGAGCCAAGCGCAACGATTGTTCCGCCGTCTTCAACGAACTGTCGTAATTTTATCCATCCTTCCCGACCGACACCGTACGCCCAACGCCACGTCTCATCGTGTCGCTCGGGATTTAAGCCTTGGACAATACTTCTCCGACTCGTACCTGATGGCAACACAATAACGTCGTATTTTTCGCTAAGCTCGCCCTCAAAGTCAGTAGACGAAATGACGGTATGGTTAAGTTCGTATTGTTCGAACAACCAGAGCATCCATCCGCCCGGCATGTTATTCGCTGCCCGCCATAGTCCTACACGTGTAGAGTCTTGTAGCCGGTGACCCGCTACGTTGACTGGGGCGTCAATACCTTGGACGACGAGTCCGGTTTCCGTGGCTACAGCTTCTAGGATGGATTCTGTTTCCTCAGTCGGTGCAATCAGCCACGAACCAGGAGCATATTCTTGTCCATTTACCTCAAACCAGTCTGAGGACCGATAAACTGGGACCTCGGCCGCTTGTAGGCGACTTGCTGCGAGGAAGCCGGCATTGGATGACGGCCTAATGACATATGCCCAGCTCGGTCGTGTCGGAAGTGCTTTGAAGACTGGCCTGATCGTGTCAAGAAGCTCTAAATCAGCATTAACTGGATTTTCAATCTGGGTCACTTCAACACCCATCAACAACCCGAGAGTATGTGCGGTAACGTCATACGGAGGAATCGGCGGTCCGCCCGGGTAGTAACGGAGGTCTGGATAAACTTGTTTTTCGAGCATGGTCTTTGCAAACGCACCGTATGGCTGCGCGAGCTGAATAACCCACGATCCTTCCGGATAACGCACACCATCAGCCTGAAACGACTGGCGAGACTGGTGAATTTCAACTTCTCCAAAGTGAAGAATTTCAAGTAGCTCATAGGTGGCAAAAGGATCGTCTTGATCGGCTGAGATGACGAACGCATGCGGTGCGTCATCGCGTGTTACCCAATCACGGTGAACGCGATAATAATTTTCAAGCCACTGCGTTCGGTACTTGGCCACATTTTCCAAGGCTGCAAAGACAGCGATTGTTCCGTATTCGACGATGTCCTGAAGACGCCAAACGGAGGAATCGTAGGGAACGGGAAAATTCCATCGTGTTTCCTGCGGACCGAGTGGTTGGCTGGGGCCGTTTGGATTGACATACGGAGCCGCGAGGTTCGCACTTGCAATCTCGGTAAGAATGCGTGGTTGACCATGGTAGAGCATGTACTGGCGAGCTGGAGTCCACAGGTCGTACTGGTCGTTGTATATGACACCTTTCTTGCCATCACTGATGAGTGCAGACGCCATAGCCATACCGATTTGAGCTTGGCCTTCAATCAAGATCGGATGAATGTTCGGGTCGTATGGGTCTCGAAACGGTGGCACGAAAATACGGGCACCGCGGCTACCCATCTGATGCATGTCATGAGTGACTTGAGGTTTATAGTCACGATGGATATCAATGGCTAGTCGTGTTTCTTTTTGGGTAAACATGAACCAGTCACGGTTATCGTCGTGGCCGGTATACCGATGGTAGAGATCAGGGTAAACACGGTTGTAACGAGTGTCTTTCGTGTCGTACCAGTGATCGATAACTCGTATCTGACCATCTGGGTTTTGTGATGGAACTAGTAAGACAACGGCGTTATCGAGAATTTCATTGATTTCTGAAGACTCTTCTGTCGCCAGGCGATGAGCGATATTGATGATGGCTTGTCCGTTGCCGACCTCTGTTGAATGGATTGTGGCGTAAAGAAAATAGAAAGGGACACCCTCGCGTGCCAGTGCGCCAGCATCTTCCTCAGACAATTCCCGTGGGTCAGCGAGTCGGTGATTAATTTCAACTAATCGATCAAGGCGGTCCAGATTTTCTTTGGAGCTAATGGTGACGAGAACATAGGGGTGACCATCAGTTGTTGTGCCTCGTGGAATATAGGCAAGGCGTTCAGTTTGAGATTCAAGGTGCTGCAAATATTCGAGTACACGCGGGTATTTGGCGAGTTCACCGTCTGTCCCGATCTCGAAGCCAAAGAAGTCCGCGGGGGTTTGTACGGTCTGTGCCTGCACAGATGATGCGACAAAGCCACCTGTCAAGGTTACGACGATCAACAGTGTACGTAGAGCACGATTCAATAGACGCATACGGTTACAGTGGGTTCTTCCCTGTTGGTTCAGACCGGCAGGATAGCACGCTCAGACATCGAACTATTTATATCTAACAAAACGTTCATGTTTTGGTCACCGAACGTTCATTTTGCATCGGTTACGGTGGTTTCTCATATGCGGTTACCGCTTAAAGGAGGTATTTAGGTGATAAAACTTATAAATCGTGTATTCCGTATGTCGACGGTCGGCATGACATTTGCCGTATTGGTAGTGCTGTGTACTTGGCAATTTAGTTCTTTTTCGCTCACAGCCATGGAACCGACCTCATTGGCTGATGTTATCGAACGGGTGAAACCTGTGGTGGTCAATGTTTCGGTTATTGGTAGTGACGCAACGATGCCTATGGACGATCCGAAACGGTTTTTCGGAGGAGATCGATCATTTGAGGATTTCTTTCAGAAGTTTTTTGGTCGGCAGTCGTTTGTTCAGACAGAAAACGAACAATTGGTTACGAGGGCGATGGGTTCAGGTTTTATTGTTGATCCATCGGGACTTGTCGTGACAAATCACCACGTGGTTACTGGTGCGACGGGTGTCATTGTTACGCTGAACGACGGCATGCAATTTTCAGCAGAGGTGGTCGGATTTGATCCGAAAACCGATCTGTCTTTGCTTCAGATTGAAACCGGTAGAGAGTTGCCCTCTGCGATTTTTGGTGATTCCGACAGAACACGGGTAGGGGATAGGGTGTTTGCTATTGGAAACCCGTTCGGGCTTCAAGGCACAGTTACCACTGGCATTGTGTCGGCGCGAGGGCGAGATATTCAGTCTGGGCCATTTGATGATTTTCTGCAGATTGATGCGCCAATCAATCAGGGTAATTCTGGTGGTCCATTGTTTGATGTTACTGGCAAGGTTATCGGTGTAAACACGGCAATTTTTTCGCCTAATGGTGGCAATGTAGGAATCGGGTTTTCTATTCCAGCCGGCCAGGCCAAACCTGTTATTGAACAACTACGTGTGCAGGGATATGTCGATAGGGGGTGGCTTGGGGTGCAGATTCAGTCGCTCGATGAGGATGTCGCCATAGGTTTAGGCCTGAAGGATATGGTTGGTGCACTGGTAACCAACGTGGTGGTTGACAGTCCAGCGGATGTTGCGGGGATCGAAACAGGAGATGTGGTTACGACGTTTGAGGACAGTCCTGTTGAAAACATTCGTGATTTGATGTTCGCGGTGGCCTCGTCCGGTTCTAAGCGAGAGGTTGAACTGGGTATTCGACGGGGAGCGGAGTTCCTAAAGCTTACGGCTCGGTTGGATGTGAATCCAGAAAATGAAGCTTTATTTGAAAGTCGAGGAGAGACTGGCAAGACTGCTAGTGACACGCTTGGCTTGTCGCTGGCTCCACTATCAAATGAGGTAAGGAAGCGTTTCCAAATTGACGATACGATGACCGGAGTACTGGTCGTTGGGACCGGTGGTGTGAATACGGGTTTATCCCGTGGAGATGTCATTCTTCGTGTTGGAACTCAATTAGTTTCGAAACCATCAGATGTTGTTGGATTGGTTAACACGGCACGAGAAAAGGGACAGTCGTCGGTTGTTTTCTATGTGGCAAACAGTTTCGGTCGGCGTTTTATAGCCGTGTCGTTGTCGTAGGCTTACATTTGAGGTTCTTATGATGATCTTTGTGGGTTCCTCAGAATTATGTTGGTTCGCTACACTACAGATTAGAGCCATTTAACTGATGCGAATCTTAGTTATTGAAGATGACGCCGAGACTCGCGAGTATCTTCATCAAGGGTTGAGCGAGGCGGGTCACGTCGTCGATACGGCTGATAATGGCAATAACGGGGTGTCTTTGGCGTGCGATCCGAAGTATGACGTCATGGTGATTGACCGGATGTTGCCTGGGTGTGATGGCCTTGCGGTTATTCAAGCCGTCCGTGATGCAGGACTGTCGACGCCGGTACTAATTCTCAGTGCGCTAGGCGAAGTGAATGATCGCGTTACGGGACTAGAGCAAGGCGGTGACGACTATCTTGTAAAACCGTTTGCCTTTTCTGAACTTCTTGCTCGACTGGATGCCTTGGTGCGACGGGCAGACATAGAGTCGACAGCAACGCGACTTGTTGTGTCCGATTTGGAGATGGATGTTTTGGCGCGTGAGGTCACACGAGCCGGCCAACCCATTGAATTACAGCCAAGAGAATTTCGACTGTTGGAATATCTCATGCGACACCAAGGGCATGTCGTCACGCGTACGATGTTGCTTGAGCAAGTGTGGGACTATAACTTTGACCCGCAAACCAATGTGATCGACGTTCATGTCAGTCGTCTTCGCCGGAAGATAGACCGCGGTTTTGATACTCCCCTAATTCAGACGGTACGGGGGGCAGGATACGTGCTTCGTGGATCTGAAGAAGCTACTTCGTAGCTCACCGTTTCGTCTGGCTGTAGCGTACGCGGGCCTATTTGCAGGGTCGGCGTTGTTGCTGCTTTCCTTTGTCTACTGGTCGACGGCAGGGTACATGCTCCGTCAAGCTGACGAAACGATCGATGCCGAGATTGCCGGTCTGGCCGAACGATATCGAACCGATGGTCTTGGCGGGCTTACAAGACTTATCGAGCGAAGATTAGTTCGGCAGCAGCCTACTGGGTCTTCTCTCTATCTTGTCGCTGACGCTGCGTATCGACCGCGTGTGGGAAATTTAAGTGCGTGGCCACAGGTGGAGGCCGATAGCGATGGGTGGTTGAATTTTCGACTCGGGCAACCGGAAGGGGAAGAGACGCACTGGGCGAGGGCGCGCCAGTTTCGACTGGATCGCGGATATTTCCTGCTGGCCGGACGCGACATGTACGAGTTGGAGTCGATTCGCGTGACGGTGGTTCAAACAATCGTGTGGGGATTTGCGTTGACCATTGTGTTGGCTCTCGTCGGTGGCGTGCTCGTTGGCCGCGGCCGTATCCGACGCGTCAGTGTAATCAACCGGGCGATCAGTGATGTCGTAGCAGGTGACCTGACACGTCGCATTCCCACGGATGCGACCGGGGATGATATTGAACAACTGACGAACAATCTCAATCGTATGTTGGCGGAACTGGAAGAACAGGTCGATGCGGTACAGCGCGTATCGGACAACATCGCTCACGATCTGCGTACACCACTTGCGAGACTTCGCACCAGGCTCGAACTACTTCGAGACAGTGAAACTGAACTAGGCCCGTCTCGTTATGAACTGGCCGAACGAGCGGTTGTCGAAGCGGATGGGCTGCTGTCGACCTTTAATGCCTTACTTCGGATCGCTCGCATCGAGGCCGGAAGGCGGCGACAGGAATTTTCACGGGTCGACATCACACGGTTGATCCATGATGTTGCAGAATTGTACGGACCCCTACTCGACGAAGCCGGATTGCGACTTGATACCCAACGAGAGAGCGGACTGACAGTCGTCGGCGACCGTGATCTACTGTTTCAAGCGGTCGCCAACCTGATTGACAATGTTCTCAAACATGTGCCATCTGGCGGGTCTGTGACGCTGACGAGTCGTTGCTCACCGAGTGGTGTGGATATTGTGGTTGCTGATACCGGTCCTGGCGTTCCGGCCGACGAACGCATCCGCGTACTCGAACGGTTCTACCGGCTTGACGCGAGTCGTACGAAGCCAGGAGCCGGGTTAGGACTAAGCCTAGTAAACGCTGTTGCGAAGTTGCATGATGCGACGCTCTCGCTGAATGAGAATCACCCTGGATTACAGGTTGTGTTGTGCTTTGGTCATACTTCTTCCGAAGATTAAGGAGGTCTAGGTGGTACGGACGGCACTTGTGACGGGAGGCAATCGCGGAATTGGGAAGGAAGTGTGCCGACAACTGGCGCAGCGTGACGCGCATGTCGTGTTGGCGAGTCGAAGCCTGACAGATGGCGAAGAAGCTGCTCATGAGTTGCGTGATGGAGGGCATGAGTCGATTACGGTGATGACCCTGGATGTGTCGAGCCAGGCGTCCGTCACGGCCTGCGCCACGGAGCTTTCGAAGCGCAGCATTGGTATTGATGTTTTAGTTAATAACGCTGCGGTCTGTCCTGACGGTGGTGTGCTCGATATTGAAGATGAAACGATTGAAGTGGCACTACGGACGAACCTGGCTGGCCCTTTTTGGCTCGCACGTGCATTTGTTCCAGCTATGGTTCGTGCTGGGTATGGACGAGTGGTCAATGTTAGTTCGGGGTGGGGCTCTTTCGCAGGCCAGCTTGGTGGCCCGGTCGGGTACTCGGCGACCAAGGCTGCACTGAATGCGTTGACTGTCAAACTTGCGCAAGAAGTATCCGGTGACCTGAAGGTGAATGCCGTGTGTCCAGGATGGGTGCGAACCCGAATGGGTGGAGCAGGTGCGACTCGGACGGTTGAGAAGGGTGCGGAGACGATCGTCTGGCTTGCAACGTTGAATGCTGATGGACCGAACGGAGGGTTCTTTCGTGACAAGCAATCGATTCCGTGGTGATTCACGGCGGTGTGTGCCGTATTCTGGTAGCACGATGACAGGTATGCGGAGGTCACTATGCGTCATGGTCTAAAAGAAATCTTTTCGATCGGATGGGTTGTGTTTTTCTTGGCGAGTTCTCCCCCCCCCGCTTTAGCACAAACGGATCGAGCTGACCGGCATCGCGTGCCGGCGGAATTCATGAGTTATCTGGGTGCTGATTGGCTTGAGCGGGCCGAACGAGTCGAGCAGGAGGAACCGGAGCGAGTACTGGACATGATGAATTTGAGTCCAGGTGATGTCGTGGCTGACGTCGGATGTGGGTCAGGCTACTACGCTCGGAGAATGGCACAACGCGTGGCGCCAGGAGGCACGGTATTTTGTGAAGATATCCAGCCTGAGATGCTTCAAATCATGCGCGAACGGGTTCGTCAAGAGGGCCTTACTAATGTCGAAGGGATTCTTGGTACCCCGACAGACCCCCAACTTCCAGACGGTGAGATTGACTGGATTATTATCGCGGATGTCTATCATGAGATGTCTGATCCGGAGCCGATGTTGGCAGGGATACGACGTGCTTTGACGCCGACTGGGCGTGTCGCGCTTCTGGAGTATCGCGTAGAGGATGGAAGCGGTGACCAAATCAAGGCCGATCACGTCATGTCAGCTCGACAGGTCGTTTTTGAGTGGCAGGCGGCCGGCTTTGAGCTTGAGGCATTGCACGAGTTTTTGCCGAGTCAGCATCTTTTTTTCTTTCGGGTTGCCGGTGGTTCGAGACAAGAACGAATTCTTGGTAATTATGACTTGTTCGAGGCGCTTGATGCGCGTCTTGTTGAGATCGAGGCGCGTGGCGTAGATGATGAGAACGTTTCTCTCAGAATTCGCCGGACAGGGACCGATCCCGTTCTGATTACCTCACCGGTCGGAATGTATTTTCAAGCATCCAATGGGAAGCGTGACATGATTGCCCGGCGTGATGGTTGGGTACTTCTTGATAAGGACGGTTGGCAAGAGTGGGTCATCCGTACGGTGGGTCGTCAGCGAGACCAAGATTCGCCGACGGCGAATGATGAGTTGACGATACGTTCACCGTCGATGGCACCAGCAGCGGAAGCGGTGCTCTATCAGATACAGGTCGGTACGTATACCGTCGGGAATTCTCCAATCCTCTATCCACCTCGTACCCATGTTGTTGAGCAAGCGGCCGTTTGGATTGCTGATGCGGATGAAAGTTATCGAGATATGGAATCTGAGATTGCTGGTCCACGGGTGCCCCCGCCGTATGCAACGGCGTTTGCCTTGGTGTTTGTTGAACGGGCTGGCATTGATGTTACGACGCGTCGTGTATGGGATGAGCGTGAGACGATTTTTCGTGGATTACGAGATCAAGGGTTGAATATCTGGTATCAGTTACAAACACAGTAGACGGGACAGGGTGTGCCGGCGTTGTTTATGGAGCGACGAGGGTTTTAGTTCTGACGGTGTGGTTGTCAATCATATCGACGTCAACGGTGACCCCGAGGCCTGTTTGTGTGATCGGAACGCTCATTCTTCCGTCCGTGGTCATTTCCCATTTTGGTGTGACGGTGTCCTCGCGCCAGTAGCGTGTTGATGGACTGATATCGCTTGCTAATCTCAAGTGCGGAAGAGACGCAAGAGCGGCGGAGTACGCTCGTCCGATTCCCGTTTCGAAGTGGCTGCCACAGAACGCAGGCAGTGCATGATGTTGGCAGAGGTCATGAATGGCCTTTGCTTGTGTAAACCCTCCGACACGACCGGCTTTGACGTTTATGATGCGACCGGCATCAAGAGCGAGCATGGCCTCAGCAGTTCCTAGATGAGTTATGGATTCGTCAAGACAGAGTGAGGTGCCGATCCGATCCTGTAATTCGGCATGGTGTTGAAGGTCATCCGGGGCAAGTGGTTGTTCAAGAAGTAGTGGTTGATACGCACAGAGGTCGGCTAAATGGTCGGCGTGGTCCAATGAATATGTGCCCATGCCATCGAGCGCGAGTGGGGCTTCGGGTCCGAGCGCTTCCCGTGCCGCCCCGAGGTATTCGATGTCTGCGCCTGGTTGGATGCAGATTGTGATTTTTTGATATCCCAGAGAGAGCGCGTGGCGCGCCTGGTCGACAAGAATGTCTGGTGTTGGCTGTACGGCGAGTACGATGCCACTGAGAAAGGTTTCGTTGGTGCCGCCAAGTAATTTCGCGAGGCTGCGCCCTTCCCGAATAGACCAGAGAGCCCACGTTCCCATTTCAATGGCAGCTTTCGCCGCCCGATGACCACTGATTCCCCGGTTCAGTAGGCCATCCACTTCGGCTGGGTGAACAAGACTGGTTCCCAGGATTCTCGGGCCGAGCCAGTTGTTTATGGCAAGCCATGCGGTATCAATCGTTTCCGGTGAATGTATTGGTCGGTCGTCGACGGAGCACTCACTCCAGATAGTGACCCCGTTAGTATCGGTCAACGCCATTAAGAGCACCCTGCGCTCTTCGATTGGGAAAAGGGACCATTCTGCAGGGTTTTGCACGCCTAGTTTGATTTCTCGAAGCGTGATTTGTGCTAGGCGAAGGCTCATTGCTGTTCTCATGGTAGCGCCTCGGTAGAATTAGTCCATGAGAGTTCGACCATTTGCCGTTATCGCTCTTTTTGCATCGGTGGTTCTTGGAGCCCAGGAAGACTCAAGCCCTGCTGATGAACGGGACTTACCACTTGACCCGGAACGAACATTTTCACTGGATACTGATGAGGGTACCTGGATTTCTGTTGATGTCAGTCCAGATGGGGACACAGTGGTGTTTGACCTTTTGGGAGACCTGTACACGTTGCCCTTGATTGGTGGAGAGGCGGTACCACTGACGGACGGTATGCCATATGACAATCAACCGCGATACAGCCCTGACGGGACCGAAGTGGTTTTTGTGTCGGACCGCGATGGGTCTGAAAACTTGTGGTTGATTGACATTGCCTCGAAAGAGACACGTCAGCTGACAAATGGTTCGACGAAAAGTTACGAGTCTCCTGAATGGTTGCCCGACGGAAACTATGTAGTGGCGGCGACGGCGGAGAACATGGCGGTGCGTGGTGATGCTCGGAATCCGAAACTCTGGATGTGGCATGTTGATGGTGGGACAGGTGTACAGATTATCAAGGAGCCAGGATCTCGTCGCATTACGGGACCGACACCCACACCGGATGGACGACACATATGGTTCGCGCAGCGGACCAACCTGTGGCAATACAACGCGATTCTTCCGCAGTATCAGCTTGCTGTCTATGACCGTGAGACAGGTGAGCAATACACGCGAAGTTCACGTTATGGGTCGGCGTTTCGACCCACCGTCTCACCGGATGGAGACTGGCTTGTGTACGGCACGCGACACGAAGAACACACAGGTCTTCGTCTGAGGGAACTGGCAACAGGGGAGGAGCGTTGGCTGGCGTATCCTGTCACACGTGATGACCAGGAATCGGTGGCAAGTAGTGACGTCTTGCCGGGCATGTCGTTTACGCCAGATTCGGCGGAAGTTGTAGTGTCGTACGGCGGCAAGATCTGGCGTGTTCCCATTGCGGAAGGGAGTGACCCCATTGCGGTACCTTTTCGGGTTCAAACGGAACTCCAGATTGGCCCAGAACTGGCCTTTAAGTACCCCGTGTCCAATGAACGGCGGTTTACGGTTCGCCAAATTCGTGATGCGGTTCCATCGCCAGACGGCAGCCAGGTAGCCTTTGCCGCGCTCGATCGGCTCTATGTCGTGTCGCTTCCGGATGGTGAGCCACGGCGTCTGACATCACTGGAGCTGATTGAAGCGCAACCGACTTGGTCGCCGGATGGAGAGTGGGTGGCATTTGTGACCTGGGCACCGGATGGCGGGCAGCTGTACAAGACACGGGTCGATGGGAGTGAGGTGCCAACACAACTGACGACTACGTCAGCGATTTATCAGAACCCCGCGTGGTCACCGGCGGGCGACCGGATTGTTGCGATTCAGGGTCCGTCTCGTGTCATGCAGGAAGCGACGGGTCCATTTGCCTCTGGTGCGAGTCAAAATATCGTATCCGTACCATCTGCTGGCGGTGCCTGGACGATGATTGCGCCGACGGACGGTCGACGTGCGCCGCATTTTACGAGCGATGCGGACCGGATCTTTCTGTATCACTCGGAGGATGGGTTGGTATCGATCCGCTGGGATGGCACCGACGAGCAGGCACATGTCAAGGTGACGGGTGCGACTGAGACAGGGCGTCCGGAACCAGTACGAGCATCCGTCGTCTTGATGTCACCGAGTGGAGAACGGGCGTTTGCCCAGGTCGACAATAATTTGTATGTCTTAGAAGTACCGGTCATCGGTGGCGATACGCCGACGGTGTCGGTGGCAAATCCTGCGAGTGCTGTTGTTCCGGTGCGTCAGTTGACCGAAGTCGGTGGCCAGTTTCCCGTCTGGGGTCGTGACGGTCTTGCGCATTGGTCTATTGGTAACGCTCATTTTATTTACGACATTGATGATGCCCGTGCGGCGGATGCCGCTCGGACGGAGGCGGAGTCGGCTGATCAGTCTGAAGATGACGATGAATCGGAAGATGACGGTTATCTCGCGACCGAAATCAGAATTACGGTAGACGCACAGCGTGATTTTCCCGATGGATTTGGTGTATTGCGTGGTGGGCGTGTCGTAACGATGCGTGGGAACCAAGTGATTGAAAATGCTGACCTGATTGTGCAGGGGAACCGCATTCTGGATATCGGTCGCCGTGGAACGGTGCAGTTCCCAGATTTTGCTCGTATTTTTGATGTGAGTGGAACAACGATTGTGCCAGGGTTTGTGGACACCCATGCGCATATGCGTCCGACGTTTGGTGTGCATAAGGCCCAGCCATGGGCCTACTTGGCGAATCTTGCTTACGGGGTCACGACCACACGAGACCCGCAGACTGGAACAACTGATGTACTGACCTATGGTGACCTGGTTGAAACGGGAACGATTGTGGGGCCACGCATTTATTCAACGGGCCCTGGGGTGTTTAGCGCCGAGCAAATTAAAGACCTCGACCATGCCCGTGACGTACTAAGTCGTTACAGCGACTACTACGACACCAAGACCATCAAAATGTACACCTCAGGGAATCGCCAACAGCGGCAATGGATTTTGATGGCCGCCCGTGAACAGGAATTGCTCCCGACGACTGAAGGTGCGCTCGACATGAAATACAACATGGAGATGATGTTGGATGGGTATCCTGGACAAGAACACTCCTTTCCGATTTTCCCCATTTACAACGATGTTGTTGAACTAACCGCCAAGACAGGTCTTGCCTATACACCAACCTTGTTAGTTTCTTACGGTGGTCCGTTTGGGGAGAACTATTTTTATACGCGTGAGAATCCACACGATGATCCAAAACTTGGTCGATTTACCCCGCACGCGGTCCTTGATGGGTCAACCCGTCGTCGTGGGGCGGGTGTTGGTCCAGGGCCGGGGGGATGGTTTCGCGACGAGGAGCATGTGTTCGACGACCATGCAGAAGGCGTGAAAGCGATTGTAGAAGCCGGTGCCCGTGTTGGTGTGGGAAGCCACGGGCAACTGCAAGGGCTTGGCTATCACTGGGAATTATGGGCGATGCAATCAGGTGGGCTGTCCGAGCATGACGCGTTACGAACAGCGACGATTCTTGGTGCGGAATCAATCGGACTTGATGGAGATTTGGGGACGATAGAACCAGGCAAACTCGCGGACCTTGTGATCCTTGAAGAAAATCCCCTTGATGACATTCGACATACGAACACCATTCGCTATGTGATGAAGAATGGACGACTGTATTACGGTGATACGCTGAATGAGCGATGGCCAGACGAGCGCACCCTCGAAATCACGTGGCAGAGCGATGAACCTGACGATCTCCCAGCCGGCATTCGTGACTAGACGACGGGTGTTGGTGGATGCGACCGTGAAACATGTAAGCCGGTGGCTATGGCTAGTGCTGTTCGCTGTTGGGTGTGGCTCATCGCCACCTGAGACGTCTCAGGGAGATGATGTTTCGGGCGACGCATTACCAGCTGCAACGGAGGGCGCGTTGTTGTTGCCGCCAGAACCCACTGGCCGCACACGCGTGGTGTTGCTTGGTACCGGCACGCCCGGGGCTGAACCAGATCGATCAGGGCCTGCCACGGCAGTGGTTGTTGATGAGACCGCGTATCTTATTGACTTTGGCCCGGGAGTTGTTCGGCAGGCAGCGGCGGCAGCGGCGGCCGGGATAACTGCGTTGCGTCCTCCGAATCTCCGCATTGGCTTTCTGACCCATCTACATTCTGACCACACGGCCGGTTATCCAGATATCGTGCTCACGCCGTGGGTGCTTGGGCGCCGTGCACCACTCATCGTGTATGGCCCACCAGGGTTGAGAGCAATGACGCGGTCAATCCTTGAGGCCTACCAGGCCGATATTCGTATTCGTACCGAAGGTGCGGAGATGCTTGCGACTGGTGGTGTGCAGGTGCAGGCGAATGAGATCGAACCAGGCGTTGTGTATGAAGATGATCTGGTGACCGTCGAGGCGTTTGCTGTACCCCATGGCACATGGGAACACGCATTTGGGTACAAGTTCACCACGGTTGATCGCACGGTTGTGATCTCGGGTGACTCGGGGCCCAATGACGAACTGGCCACAATCGCTCGCGATGCGGACATCCTGGTGCATGAAGCCTATGGGGCCTTTGGATTTTTTCAGCGTCGTCCGCAAGCGCAGGGATATCACGGGACCTTTCACACATCAGCAACAAAAGTTGGGGAGATTGCGAGTCAGGCGAATGTCGGCATGGTGGTCCTGACGCATCAATTGCACCTGGCAGGTGAGTCACCTGACCAACTGGTCGACGAAGTCCGAGCCCAATACGACGGACCGGTGGTCTACGGGAACGACCTGGATGTTTTTTGAGCACCGACCAAGTTATTTTGTTGGCCCGAGTAATTGATCTTGTTTGTCTCATTTTTTAACGAAGAGGAGTTCTGATGTCAAAAGTGCGGATAGGTACGGTGGTTTTGTTGGTAGGGATTCTGGGAGTGGGGACAGTGTCGGCTCAGCAGAGTGGCAGAGTTGGTACGTTAACCGGTCAAGATTACGGTGAGATCGAAGCCTTGTACGCCCGCTATAACCAGGGGAGTGATTTCCGAGACGCTGACTTGTTTCTCTCCGCGTTTTCTGAGGATGCGGTGATCGAGCGGCCCGATGGGAGTAGTGTGCGTGGAATGGCGGCGTTGCGGAAGGAACGTGAGCAACGGTACCAGGACGGGCAAAGTGGCGATGCTGGACGACGCCATTGGACCGGCAGTTATCTCATCACGGCGACACGAGAGGGCGCAAAAGGACGCGCGTATTACGTACTGCTTGATGTGACGACCCGGCCTCCGACAATGACGGTGTCCGGGTACTACGCGGACGAATTTGTTCGGACCCCGGACGGGTGGCGCATCAAACATCGTGTGATAAATCGTGATTTGGCCGGGGAGTAAGGCGCCTACCAGGCCGTGGTTTTAGGGTCGCGCTGTGCGTGTCGGCTGACCTAAAGACGGATTACAGGGTTTCAGGGCCGATGGGTTTGGTCGGGCGATCACTATCGTTAGTAAATGGATATTTGTCTATGGTGGTCTTCACAGATTAGTGGCAAAAGTCCGCCGCTGGACTAGGGGCCATATACCGAAAGGCTTTTTCCTCAGAAGATTGGTCTGGCATGCGCTATGATTCGGCACAGGTTTTAAGGAGAGGATCCGATGCGAAAATTTGTCTTCCTGGCGTTAGCACTAGCACTTGGGTTTGTCGTGACCGCGTTACCGACGGCGCAGAGTGGCGGGGATGCGTCGTATACCCCGAAACGCATTAATAAGGCAGTTGAACTGCTGGCTGCTGGTGAGCCGGTCTATTACTTCCAGATTCCTGGTGGGGGGTATGAAGAAGGCCGTCGCCATGCGAAGACCTGGGCCGATGCTATTGGCTACAACGTTGAGCAGGCACCGTTTAGTGCGCGCGAACTCCGTGAATTCATTCAGGGGCTCATCGATGGTGGTCCGACACCAAGCGGTCACCGAACTCCAGCAGTCATTGTGACGCTACCGGTTGGTGGCATTGATGAAATGACGGTGCGGGCGAACTACTGGATGATGGAACAAGTGTTAGCCGCTGGCGCGCACGGCATTCTCTTAGTGCACATGAGAGAGGAAGGTGCGGCGCGCGCGTTTGTCCAGGCATCCCGGTACCCACACGCACCGAAAGCCGACGGTATTGGCGAGGGACTCCGCGGTAGCGGAGGACAGGGCTTAGCGGCAGAGATGTGGGGTATCTCGGCGTCTGAGTACATCAAGAAGGCCGACCCGTGGCCGCTCAACCCGGACGGCGAACTACTTTTGGGTTTCAAGCCTGAAGATCGCGCGGCGCTTGAAGTGATTGATCAGACGATGGCGGTTCCAGGAATTGGGATGGTCGAGTGGGGGCCAGCCGATATGTCGATGTCATTCGGAGTACCCCGAGATCCCAATGGTAATTACCCGCAAATGGTGACGGATGCGCGTAACCGTATTCTCGAAGTTGCGAAGCGCGAAGGCGTGGTGTTTTCTGCCGTTGGGACGAACGGTAGCAATATCATTGATCGTATCGACCGCGAACAGATTCTGTTTCATTTCGCGAATGAGGAAGCGGCACGTGTAGGTCGTCGGCATACCGGACGCGTCATGCCGTACTAGGAGAGACATCATGCGGACACTGATATTTCTTACCGTTGCGTTGTTTGTGGCTGTCGCGACGCTCCCGGCTGAACAGTCGGGTGACTCGTACAGTCCCAAGCGAGTGAATAAAGTTATTGAACTTTTTGAGGCGGGACAGCCAGCGTACTACACGCAAGTGAATGAAGGTGGTTACGAGGAAGGCAAGCAGTTGGCTCAGACTTGGGCTGACTACATTACCTACAATATGGAACACAGTCCGTTCGATATGCATGAACTTCGTGGATTCATGCAGGGATTGGTTGATGGTGGACCGACGAAGAGTGGGCACCGGACGCCGACCGTTATTGCGGTCTTACCGATTGGTGGCATTAATGAACAGGTGATGTGGGCAAACTACTGGATGGTTGAGCAAGTGCTCGGGTCCGGTGTGCACGGGGTGCTGCTTGCCCATGCACGTGGCCCTGAGGTGTCTAGGATTTTGGTCGAAGCGTCTCGGTATCCGCACGCCCCGAAAGCAGACGGTGTCGGTGAAGGGTTACGAGGGAATGGCGGTCAGGGGTTTGCAGCTCGGATTTGGGGTGTGTCCAACGATGAGTACCAGCGGCTTGCAGATACGTGGCCGTTGAACCCGAATGGGGAGATTTTGGTTGGGCTGAAAATCGAAGATCGTCATGCGCTAGAAACCGCGGAGGTTAGTGTCGGTGTACCAGGGATTGGTTTTGCTGAATGGGGCCCTGGGGATATGTCGATGTCGTACAACGTGTCTCGTCAGGGTGGTCAGATGCCACAGGTCTTAGCCGACGCCCGTGCGCGCGTCTTTGCTGCGACCAAGAAGGCTGGCATTCCATTTCTCAACCAGATGAACGCAGAAAACATTGAACAGATGATTGACGAAGGCGTGCGCATTGGGTCGGGCGCGGGTGCTGAGGTGGCTGACCGAGGTCGGCAGTACACTGAGCGCCAGATGCCGTGGTGATTGCTGACCAGGTTGACGTTCTTCTTTTGAAAGATTGTAGTGAAGGTTGGAAGCTATTTAAGGCCTTAGCAGTGGGCTGTTTCTGAATTTCAAACTCGTGCGAATTGTCGTCGTATGTCGTGGGGTCGTTGCACTCCTGTTAACCTCTCTGGTCATGGCCTGTGGCGGAGTGGATTCTGGTAGTGAAGACGTTGCAATAGATCTTGCGCGGCGTGACACGCATTCCTATGCGAATGTGGATGAAGTCCGTGTTACGCATCTTGAACTTGACGTCACGGTTCTATTTGACGAGCAGCAATTGCGTGCAGCGGCGATGCTTTCATTTGAGCGTGTCGTAGAGGATGCGAACACGCTGGTTCTCGACACACGAGATTTGCACATCACCGCGGTGGAGAGTTGGTCCGCGTTGGGTGGGTTTGATCCGGCGTCGTACTCGTTGGGTGGAACGGACCCGATACTTGGGACACCCCTTACGGTTGTACTTCCAGTGGAAGCGACGCGTATACGGGTAACTTATGAAACCAGTCCTCGTGCGTCTGGGTTGCAGTGGTTGTCGCCTGAGCAGACGGCAGGTGGGGAGCACCCATTTATGTTTACGCAGTCTCAGGCGATTCACGCGCGCAGTTGGATTCCACTACAAGACACCCCAGCGGTTCGCATGACCTACGGTGCTCGTGTAAAAGTACCGGAAGGGCTCCGCGCCGTCATGAGTGCTGGCAATGACCCGGAAGTTGCGCTGGATGGTAACTATCGATTGGATATGGCGCAGCCGATCCCGTCGTATCTCGTGGCACTTGCGGTTGGCGACCTGGCATTCCGTCCGCTGTCTGATCGTGCCGGTGTGTTTGCCGAGCCGTCTGTGGTCGACGTGGCTGCTGCGGAATTTGAAGATACGCCCTCGATGATCGAGGCCACGGAACGTCTCTATGGTCCGTATCGTTGGGAGCGTTACGACCTTCTGGTTTTGCCGCCCAGTTTTCCTTTTGGCGGTATGGAAAATCCTCGGCTTACCTTTGCGACACCAACGATTCTGGCGGGCGATAAAAGTTTGGTGGCGTTGGTGGCGCATGAACTCGCCCACTCTTGGTCGGGTAATTTGGTGACGAATGCCACGTGGCGAGATTTTTGGCTTAACGAAGGATTCACGGTCTATATCGAACGGCGGATTATTGAAGAATTGTATGGCCGCGGTCGGGAGGAAATGGAAGCGGTGTTAGGTGTGCAGGCAATGGACGCTGACCTAGGCCGGCTCGATACTCGTGACCAGGTGCTACATGCCGATCTTGGTGGGCGAGACCCCGACGAGGGAATGACGCAAATTGCGTACGAAAAGGGAGCGTTGTTTCTCAGGCATCTTGAGGAGGCGGTGGGACGTGACGAATTTGACGAATTTCTTCGCGGCTATTTTGACCACTTCGCATTTCAAAGTATTACGACGGCAGACTTTGAGTCCTATCTCGCCGAGCGTTTAACGGTCGATGCTGTGCCCGTGACCGAGTGGATTTATGAGCCGGGACTGCCGGCTAGCGCGCCGCGTCCCGCATCGGATGTGTTTGAGCGACTTGAGGTGCAGGCGTCTCGCTGGGTTAGCGGTGAGATTGCCGCGACGAATCTTGATACCGCGGAGTGGACAACATTCGAGTGGTTGCATTTTCTTGGTGTGTTGCCAGAAGAATTAAGTCTTGAGCGACTCGGTGAATTGGACCGTGCGTACGAGTTGACTGAATCTGGTAATGCAGAAATTGTCCATCAATGGTTGTTGATTGCAATACGCAATTCCTACCGTCCGGCGGATTCTCGGTTGGAGCGGTATCTGGTTGAGATTGGCCGGCGTAAGTTGATTCTTCCGCTTTATGCAGCGCTTGCTGAAACACCGGCTGGCCTCACGCGTGCACGAGCGATTTATGACCGTGCGCGACCTGGGTATCATCCGATTTCGTCGGATTCCATCGACGCTGTACTTGGTGTTGACCGCTGATTCGCAGTTAGTTTTAGGTCTATTTGCTCCTGATCTTATTCAAAAATACCTGTAAAAGACTTGTTTGTTGGCATGTATTTATAATATGAGTATAAACAACTAAGGTTTCTTGACATAGATTAAATAATATGTGATTATCTATCTGGCGCTCATGAATGGCCACTCCAATCTTGGGGTGTTAAGCCAAGCGAGAAAGGAGGGCGCTATGAGGAGTTTGACGCGTTGGAATCCGTTTGGAGAACTGAATAGCTTGCAGTATGAATTGGACCGAGTCTTCGGCCGTTCGTGGGACGTTCCAACATCTGAGACCGGCCGGACGTGGGTTCCTGCCACTGAAATCAGCTCAGATGATGATGGGTGCACGGTACGAATGGCCCTGCCTGGTGTCGATCCGAAACACGTTGATGTGGAAATGGCGGAGAACGTACTGACGGTGAAGGGCGAACGCAAGACCAAAACGACCGATGAGAACTCTTATGTATCTGAGTTCGGGCATGGGTCGTTCGCCCGGAGTTTCAGGTTGCCTAGGAACATTGATGCGGAGAAAGTGGTGGCGAATTTTGAGCACGGGATGCTGGAATTACGACTCCCGCTCGCGGAAGCTGCCAAGCCTCGGCGGATTATGGTTACGAGTGAGGCGTAGTCAATAGCCGTTTCCGTGGCGACCGTGGCCTTCACAGGTAGTTGAAAGAGTTGTACATGGCAAAGGCCAGGAACCCGGTGGGGGCCTGGCCTTTATGGTTCAAGGGCGGTGACGGTTCAGTGACTAGGATTTTCCGCTCTCGCGTGCCAGTTTTTCCGCCGCTTCTTTTGCCCGCTGTTCTTCTTCAAAAAATTCTCGTTGCCAAGCCGGCATTTCTTGCGGGCCTGGTCTAAAGTTGGCAATATCAGGGTCATGGTCGGTTGGACGTTCTGGGGCTTCCGCTCGTCTGACGCGTGCTTCAGCTCGCCGAGCATCCTTTTGTTTGGCTTTTTCCATCCGCGTGCGTTCACGCTGTCGTTTCGTTTGAGTGGGACGTCCTCTATTTGCCATATGTCCTCCGCGTTAGAGAGTAAGGTGGGTACACGCAGTGCCCAAGTAAGTCCCTTTCATTTTACCAGACGTCCGGAACTCTAGAAATTCTAGAGGTCGAGGTCGTCGGCAACCTGAGTTACGAAGTCAATTGCCTCCGATGGCGTTTCGTAGCTATTGAGAACTTGGTTCCCTTGATACCCAAGATCCCGGATACCGATTGGGCTGGTGTAGTAGGCGTCAACGGTCATCCGCCTGACCCAGCCGAAGAAACTCACACCTTCCCGGAGATTGTGTGAACTGTCTCCGCGTTCCGCGTCGACGAGGTCGTCTAAGACCTCGGTTTGTGTTGCCGTAGAAGTATCAACAAAGTTTTCTCGGGAGCGTGTGCGTGCTGTCGTGTCCAGCCAACGGACCCCTTCTTGGTAGATAGCCGTGAGTTGGTCGTTTTGGCTGCACAACAAATCGATGAATTCAGGTGCGCCGGCATCGACAGCGCTTCCTCCTCGACCATCGGCGGGCACAATGAGTTCGGCCAGCCGTGAAACGGTACGAAACTCATGGGCGGTCAGTTGGATAGGCGCGTAGCCGCCGAGTTGCGCCCGCGATTCTCCCGCAATGGTATGAACGAGACGTGCTGCTTCAATGTTTACTGATCCACTTCCGGCTGCGGTAATCGCAAGTGCTAATTGCCGTAACGCTGCACGTCGCGAGAGGTGAGGAACACTCACAAGACACCTCGACGCATTTCGTCAGCCAGATAATCGGATGCACGCCATGCAAGGGCATTAATTGTTAGGGTCGGGTTTTTGTCTGGATTACTGACAAAACTTCCCGCGTCACAGACGAAGAGATTCCGAGTGTCGTGGGCCTGACAGAACTGATTAAGCACGGAGTTTTTGGGGCTATCTCCCATCCGCACCGCACCAACTTCATGGATAATGCTGCCACCGATTGAAATCCCATCAGCGTCACGCCGGCCCGGAGCGTGTGGTGTGCCACCCATAGATGTAATGAGTTCAGTAAACACGCTGTTCATGTGTTTTGCTTGGTTTAGTTCGTAGTCACTCCACTTGAAGTGGAAACGAAGCACGGGGATGCCATACCGATCCACCACAGTCGGATCAATTTCACAGTAACTTGCTTCGTTTGGAATCATCTCTCCACGACCGGCGAATGAGATTTGTGTGCCGTAGTCTCGAGAGGCCTGTTCTTTGATCGCTGAGCCGTAGCCCGCACGACTTGCCGAACCGCTAAACATCCCAATGCTTGGCATCTGGTAACCGCCACCGATCTCGATGTGATACCCGCGTGGAAATCCAAGTTCATTTTCTCGGCCGAGTCCCCACCACGGCATATATAAATGCGCTCCCCCAGCACCGTCGCTGTTGTAACGGGGCATGCCTTCAAACGCGGGGACGGTGCCTCCAATGTCGTAGCCGACGGTATCCATAAGATAGCGACCAACCATGCCCGATGAGTTTGCTACACCATCCGGGTGGTATGAAGACTTCGAGTTAAGTAGTAACCGTGCCGATTCACAGGCACTTGCTGCGAGCACGAGTACACGACAGGAGAGACGACGTTCTTGGCCACTACGCTTGTCAACATAGACCACTCCGTGAACCAAGCCGGTGTCATCAGTGAGGATTTCTCGTGCCATCGCCATATCGATGAGTTCGAGTCGACCTGTTTCAAGTGCGGGAAAAATTTGAGTCTGACTGGCAGAGTAATTCGATCCGGTTCGGCAACCACGACCACATTGTCCACAGTAGTGACAGGCTGGTCTTCCGTTGATGGCACGGGTAATTACCGCCCGACGGTTGGGAATACAGGGAATCCCCATTTTATGACTGGCGCGCTGAATCAACAGTTCATGAGCTTTTGGCGGTGGCGGGTCATGAAATAAACCATCAGGAGCACTGGGTAGGCCCTCGTGGCTTCCAACCACACCAATGAACTGTTCGGCTTTGTCGTAGTAGGGGGAGAGGTCGTCATAGCTGATAGGCCAATTCCACCCTAGGCCGTCTCGGTCGCGTGGCTTGAGGTCGTAATCAGCAAATCGAAAGGACATTCGGCCGTAGTGGTTGGTGCGCCCCCCAACAATCCGTGACCGGAACCACCAAAAATCCTTCGTGTCGTCTGCAACGGTGTAAGGCTCTCCGTCGAGTTCCCAGCCACCGCTGGTTGTGGCGAAAAATCCGAATGGTTTTCCTGTTCCGAAATAACGGCGACCGCCCTCTTCGGCTCCTCGGTGGTCGTGACTATAGGGCCAGTTGTGTTCTTTGAATTCTTGATACGGGTCTAACATTGGCCCTGCTTCGAGCACTGTGACACGAATCCCGAGATCGGTCAGGACATGCGCTACGGTTGCGCCGCCAGCCCCTGATCCGATCACAACGACATCTCGAACTTCAGAAGGATCTTGAAGTGCTGCCATGAGGATAAGTTACGTTCCAGCCTATCATTTCGGAACTAAATTACCTACCGTGCGACTGGCCAACGATGGTAAGCACCAGCACTATTTGCAGAGGAAGGTGGTGCGATCGACGATGCTACTTTTACTCTCGATATCGAGGGCGAATATGCGACTGAGGTTGGTTTGCGTGTCTCGGACGGTCACATTTGTCGGGCCGGCATTTAGGGTTAGTTGTACGGTAAACGTTTTGAGAGCAGCACAACTGTCCTTGATGTACGCCGTCACGCCAGATAGTGTGTTCATTTGAAGTCCAGACTTGTCTGTTCCACGCATGCGCAGCAAGCCAAATTTATCTGAAATAGGTTCGGCTTCTCCTGACCCACGTGTTTTGTCATCAAACCCGAGTTCGCCTTCCGACGTAATTACGAAACGGTTTTGCAAGCAGAGGGTGTGTTTGTTCCGTCGGCATCCGTCTGCCTGACCACGAATTGCGCTTATTCCATTGTCCACTTTGAGGTAATAAGGCGCAGGGCTACTTGTCGTCTGAATAAGAAGATCATTAGCTGGGACCCACGCCGTCGGATGACTATCACCGACTGGAATTGTGAATGTTTCGACAATACTTCCTGTCTGTCCACGGGCACCGGTGTTCAGGGTGATCGTATCGGTAGTTGCGCTGGATAAGCTACAGTCGAGCCCGGCGAGTGCTGCTATTTTTGCGACGAGAATGTCGCATTGCCCTGTTGCGAGGCTATCAGATGGCGGTACTACCTGTGTGCCATCGAGAGCGATGGTTGTGATGGTTGTTTCCACTTCTGAAAATGTGCCACGCATGCGCGACCCTGATAGATCCTTCAATTCTAGCTGGGCGTCGCCGGTAAGTAATGCATCCACGAAACTTGCGGGAGGCATCTCCAGAACCACAGACGTTGTACTGTTGACGTCTATCGTGGCGACCGACGCAAGCGGTTGGTTCTGCAGTCCAAATCGTGTCGTGAAAAACGAAAATACACTCGGTGTGAAGTTCGTCAGACGACACCGTGTGAGTGCACGATGTCCGGAACGCGTGACGAATAAGTGACAACTTCCAGAAGCAGCATTCCCCGTTGACGAACTTGTACTTGTATCCTCCGCCTCGGTAACGACTTCCATTGCCGCAGTCCACGCGCCGGGTGAAGGTGGTAGTAGTACTTGTTGGGCGGAGGCGTCTGTAATACCAGATGCCAGTACTGCCGCAAAGACTATTCTGGAGATATACGCTTTCATTGTTGTGGTTGTGGAGGGCAGGGCATTGCATAGGCCAGTCGGCGGTCGAGTCGGTACCCACCGGCTGTCGTAAGGGAATCGGAATAACCTAGGAGCAGGTCAGAGAAAAAAATAAAATACTCAAATCGTTCAAAGTCTGTTCCGACGACATTCAAGGCAATACCTTGTCCGGTACTACAGCCGTCACTCATTTCTACGAGTAGTGATTGTTCATTTTCATCCGTTAGGCTAAAGAGCGCAGTCTGTGTTTTCCAGGTTTCATCTTTTGTTGTGATAAGACTGTCGAACGGGGCTGCTAAAAGTTCTCCTGTCGCACCTATCTGAGTTGACGAGTCGCCGGATGGTTTACCTTGGGCTACCACTCTGAATCGCCCAAACATACAAACGGATGTTGCTGATGAGCGACAACCAGAGACCTGCCCACGAATAATGTCAGTTTCGGTTGTTCCGACCATACGGAGATAGGTGCGGTCAATGGCCATAGCCAGGCGCACGGGATTGGCCAGCGGTTGCCAATAACTGGCTGTGGTCGGTTCAAGGCTGGCGCTTAAATCAACGGCTAGTTGGCCTTTTTGAAAAGCTGGCCCACCGTACAGCTCAAATATTTGAGGGTCGACAAGGTTATGAGAACAGTCGACACCGAGAAACGACGGGTTGGCCAGGACAGTAACAAGGCAGACCGCTAGCGCCTTGGAATCACTTGGCGGCACGACTTGGCCACCGTGCAGCGGTACAGAAAATGAGGTAACGTCGATTGGTCGGCGCAGTGTTCCTTCTACTTCGAGACCGGCGAGCGTGTGTCCTTGGATCGTGACGCTGTCACTAGAAAAAGCACGGACTAGCAGGGCGGATGCTGACTCTACGACAAACGAGAACGGTCCAGTGCCAACGACGGGCGTGGTGAACACTGGTGTGTCGAACCCACTGACTCGCAATTTGATTTCAGTTAATGGTGCACCGCCTTCAACCGTGCAATAGCCAAGTACCTTGGTGCGCAGCAATGTAACGAGCAGATGGCAATCTCCGGTCGCTGCGCTTTCGTTGACACCCAGCCACCCAGCATTACCATCGATGAGTGCTGTGGTTACTGGAGTAGGAAAGTTACTTTGTTTGATCGTGGCGGTTGCGCTTGAAGTACTCACTACGATGAGTAATGCGGCAATTCCAGCGATGACGCGATCATTAGAAGACAGTGAAGGAATCATTAGATTACGCTCTAACCCAAGCCTCACATTCTATCGGTGCGAGCGCCGATAGGCATCAACTTAGCTACGCAGGCTGTGAACTAATGCGCAGTATTGCGCGTGCAACTGCGTTAAATGCGATTGTGTTACCAGCGAGGTTCTCTTCGACCACCGTCGAAGCCACCATCGTCTGGGGGCCCACCACCGCCCATTGGGCGCGGTGCACGAGGCCGGGCTTCATTGACGGCGAGTCGTCGCCCTTGAAAATCTGTTTGGTCTAATTCGCCAATTGCTTTCTGCGCGTCCTCTTCACTGACCATTTCCACGAATGCAAATCCTCGCGGCCGACCGGTGGCTCGGTCTGTGACCATATGAACAGACTCAACTTCACCAAACGGTGAGAAAAGTTCGCGCAGTTCGTCCTCACCCGAAGAGAACGGGATATTTCCCACATACAACCTATTCCCCATCTAATTGCTCCTTCATAAACTCTCGTTGCTTACGCCAACAAGTACGAATCACAACTGCTATTGCTGCGTAATCACCTGCGAGATGAGGAAACAATCTAAATAGTCTCATCAGTTCTCGATGTGGGTGAACTCAGCTACTGGCCCCAATAACTTAAGCAGGTTATTTGGAGCAGACACGGAAAGCAAAGCAGATCTATGATGCCTTTGCAATGTTTACTTTTGATTTTGTGCGTCCGGATACGAGTATCGTCATTATGATTTGCTTGGCTTTGTTCGATTGTCCGGAACACACCGATTGGCCGAAATGCCGTAACAGTTAGGAGCATCGCATGATTACTGAAAGTTCGATCGTTGCTGTAGCCGGGCTTGTAGCGATGATTGCGTTGCTATTTTTATTGATTACCCGTTTCAAATGGCACGTGTTCATTGCGCTATTACTCCCAATTCTTTTGTTTGGGATGATTCCTGGCATTAGCCGGGCCGAATTTATTGATGCGTTTGAGCAGGGATTTGGGCGAACTATTCAGGGGATTGCGGTTGTTATCGTCCTTGGTTCGATTCTAGCCGAAGCTTTGAAGCATACCGGTGGGGTTGAACGGATCACGTCCTCCATGATTCGTTGGGTCGGTGAGCGCCGGATGCCGCTAGCTTTGACGTTGAGTGGTTTTGTCATTGGCCTAGCCATTTTTTCTGATGTTGGCTACGTTATCCTAAATCCATTGGTGCATTCGGCGGCACTAGCGGCGGGAGTCAACATGAGTGTTATGGGGACTGGTTTGGTGGGTGCGATGCAGTTGACGCACGCCATGGTGCCACCAACACCGGGGCCGCTGGCTGCCGTCGCGTTGGTTGGGGCTGATATTGGCAAGGTCATCCTTTTCGGAGGTCTTGTGACCCTAATCGGATCGCTGGCAGGGTGGTTGTATGCTCAAGTGGTTGGACCGCATATTGAATCACCACCTTCGAAGGAGTTTGTTGGCCAGTCGTTTATTGAACAAGGTCGGGAAGCGGAGTTGCCGTCAACATGGGGTGCTTACGCTCCTATCTTGATTCCGTTAACGCTTATTGCTGGACAGAGCATCGCAGCGTTGATGCTGCCGGATGAACATCTCATTAACCGTTTGATGCTTTACCTCGGGTGGCCGGTTGTGGCGCTCGGGATAGGCATATTGCTTGCGTATCGGCAGACGACCAGTGATCAGGTTGAAGCGCGAGTTGGGACGTGGGTGGAAGAAGCCCTTCGGACTTCGGCGATGATCATTATGGTAACGGGGCTGGGTGGCGCTCTTTCACAAATTCTTCGGAATACGCCCGCCGTTGAAGCTATTGCCGAAACGACGGCAGCCGTTGGTTTGCCGGCGATCTTCCTGCCATTTGTGCTCGGGGTTGTTGGCAACATGATCACGGGGTCGACGACAGTAGGCGTGATCACAGCTGCTTCTGTTGCGGCACCAATGATGGATCGACTTGGATTGACACCGGAAGCGACCATGCTTGCCGGTGCGGCTGGTTCGATGATTATCAAGTACGTGAATTCAAGCTACTTCTGGGTCTGTATGTCCCTTTCGCGGATGTCACTAAAAGCGGCGTTGGTGTCGTACGGGGGTGTGACGTTTGTGAATGGTGTTGCTGCAATGGCCGTGGTGTATTTGCTTTGGACGATTGGTTGGATTTAAGCCATTGGGTGCCGTCTTCGCGGTAAACGCGTGAGCGGAGCCTGGCGTATTCCAGTTTGTAACAGAGGGTTGAGACTTATGACCATGAATGCCAGAGTGCCGAGAAGTATTTACGTTCTTTGTATCGTTCTATTGGGCTTCGCGTTGGTTGGCACGACGCCATCAGCGTCAGGCCAACAAGCTGCGCATAGCCTTCCGAGCGTGGACCCGACAGAAGTCGGATTGTCAAAGGAGCGGTTGGCACGACTCGATAGCATGTTACAGGCGATGGTTGACGAACGTGAACTTGCTGGTGTGGTCACGGTGTTGGCGCGGCACGGGAAGGTTGCGTTCGTTGATGTTGCTGGCGTGCAGGACATTGCCAGTAACCGGCCGATGACTCGAGATTCCATGTTTCGAATTTTTTCAATGACAAAGCCAATTACCGGTGTGGCAATGATGATGCTTTACGAAGAAGGACGCTGGCGACTTAATGATCCGGTGTCTGACTACATACCTGAATTTGACGAGTTGACTGTGTATGCCGGTGAAAACAGCGATGGCTCAATACGGGAGGAAGAACTAGAACGACCGATTACGATGAGGGAACTCATGACTCATACCGCGGGCCTTGCGTATACCCTTGACATGCGCCACCCAGTCAATCGTATGTTCCGAGATCGGCGAGTACTTAACGCCCGCGAACCGTTACAAGCCATGATCGACAAAATGGCAATGTTGCCATTACTGGCGCAACCAGGAACACGCTGGATCTACAGTTCATCGGTGGATGTGCAGGGGTATTTGGTTGAGAAGTTGTCCGGCCAAAAATTTGCAGACTTTCTCAGAGAACGTGTTTTCAGTCCTCTTGGTATGACTGACACGGCTTTCTACGTCCCGACGGAAAAAACCAATCGACTGGCTCTTCGGCATTCCGTCGACCCTGATGGAAACTTACGGTTGGATTCTAGAGGAGACGCCTTTACGAAGACGCCGCCAGGGCCGTCAGGTGGTGGTGGGCTTTTTGGTACGGTAGATGATTACCTGAGGTTTGCGCAGATGCTCCTAAATGGTGGCGAACTTAACGGTATACGACTTCTGGCTCCGCGCACTGTTGAGATGATGCGCACGAACCACATGTCGGCTGAAGCAACACGCCATATGCGGCCGGGCATGGGGTTTGGAATGGACTTTATGATCTATATGGATCCGGCGGCAGCGGGTGAGCCGAATTCACCGGGTTCGTATTATTGGCTTGGCATTGACGGCACATGGTTTTGGATCGATCCGGCACTCGACCTCACATTTGTTGGCATGATTCAACATCAGGGGCGCGCTCAGGCACGTGTGCATGGATTGTCGAGAAATCTTGTGTACCAAGCGATTGTGAACTGACGAGATGGCTATCTGTTATCGGGACACTTATCGTCTTGCTAGCAAAACGAGTGAGTCTAGCCGGCGGTAAATTACAACCGCTGAGCGTTAGGGTGTGGGTTGAAACGCAAGGAATCTTCGAGGGTTGTCGACGAGAATTTTGCGAATCGTTTCTTCAGGAACACGCGCATATCGAAGTTTTGGTACGAATTGCATAAGTACTGACGACCAACCGTGTCCATAGTAATGCTTGAACTGTCGGACATTGCCTTGGTCTGAGGACAAGAGAATGTGGTCCTCAAGGCCGGCGTTCAGTAGGTCGGTGACCATCCGAACTTTGTCTGTGGCTGGTATGTCAGATCGGCCCATCTCGTGACCTAGTGTGTCGAGACCGATGAACGCACCACGGTTGGCGATCTCACGATGGGTGGCAAGTGGATTGTGTTCTGGTTTGAGAGTGGCCATGTGCCCTATGACAACGTGCGCCAGGTCGACGCCGACATTTTCGATCACATCCATTTGTTCTATTGCACAACTTGGACAGCTTTCATGTGGCGTGTGTGTGAAGATTGGGAGTCCGGTCTGTAGATGTGCTCTTGCAATCGCCCGGTGAACTTTTCTTTCGTCTGGTCGCATTTCCAGTGACGATGCAATTTCGCCAAACGCACCCCAACGTTGACTAGTAGCATCGGCGATAAGTTCGTCGACAAGCTCGTCTTCGGACATTTCAGCGACACGAACTGGGTAAATGGCAAACCCAATATCTTCAAAATAACCGCCTGCCATGATGATGCGCACGTCACTTTGATCCGCAATCGCATTTAGGTTTCGTACTTGTTGTTCAGTGCGGCGCCCGGTTGCGGCATCAACAATGCATCGGAGTCCGTCAAAGGCGCAGGCACGTAATTCTTCGACCGCAAGTTGAATGTCATCCCGACCGACGTGTTCGTGAAACAGCGTTGCGCCGTTGTCCAAGGACGACGGGATAACGTCACCTTGCAAGGTTCGGATAATCGAACCGGTTGGGAAGTCTGGTGGTTCGGCGGTGGTGAACTGCTGTTGAGCGTTTAAGGGAGGCCCGGCGGTCATGGTTCCCACTGTTACGCCAAGTAGCTGTAATGCTTCACGTCTCGTCATACTCGTCCGCATGAGGTTCTCCTCAAAAATGATGATGGCATCCTACTACGCTGGTCGTCTATCGGGAACTTCGGAGATTAATGGAAGAGCGGTTGAGTATTTCACCTGTCGCAACGCAAAACTTGACTTAATGCTTGCGACACCTGGTACCTGCGTGAGGGCTTCGTTTAAGAAGCGTTCATACGCTTCCACATCGGGCAAGACGATTCTGAGTAAGTAGTCTGCATCTCCGGTCATAAGGTAGCAGTCCATCACTTCTGGCCACTGGCTTACTGATTGTTCAAAGACTTCCAGTTGGTCCTTCACTTGTTTATCTAGGGTGACCTGAGCAAAGACGGTGACGCCAAGTGACAGTGCACGTGAATCGACGAGCGCGGCATATTTTTGGATGACGCCTGTTTTTTCAAGCGCTCGAACACGGCGGAGACAAGGGGCCGGCGTTAGCCCAACTTGTTCGGCGAGTTGGGCATTGGAGAGTCGACCATCTTTCTGAAGGACATCGAGGATTCGACGATCTATAGAATCTAATCTTCGCATTAGAAGAGCAATAATATTGCTAATAATTAAATAAAATAGAAATATTCGCAATATTTTTTCACATGATAGTTGCTAAGATTAGCTTTAGGAATGCTGACTCACGAAAATTCATCCCAGCGAACGCCAGAGCAGATTCGCTATCTCAAAGACCTCGAACGGAAAGTACTGTGGCTGTCTGTTTGGATGATTCATCATGCGAATCATCTCCGCCCGTCACGGGACGGTTTAAAGGTTGGCGGGCATCAGGCCTCGTCGGCGTCGGTGGCCACCTTAATGACAGCGCTTTATTTTGACGCGCTGCGTCCCGCCGACCGAGTGGCAGTTAAGCCGCACGCAAGTCCGGTGTTTCATGCAATTCAGTACCTGTTGGGTAACCAAAGTAAGGATCAGCTCACACGTTTTCGTGGTTTTGGCGGAGCTCAGTCCTACCCTTCTCGTACTAAGGATGCGGACGATGTTGATTTTTCGACAGGGTCCGTCGGTCTTGGCGTTGCAATGACGTCTTTTGCGTCGCTCGTGCAGGATTACATTCGCTTGAAGAACCTTGGTCTTGAACGTGAACCAGGTCGGATGATCGCTGTCGCTGGTGATGCCGAATTTGATGAAGGGAATCTGTTTGAAGCGTTGGTTGAAGGATGGAAACACGATGTCCGCAATGTTTGGTGGATTATTGACTACAACCGACAAAGTCTTGATGCGGTCATGGTTGGACGATTCTCAGATCGTCTTGAGCGGTTTTTTCAAAATCTCGATTGGCGGGTCGAAGTACTTAAATATGGACATTTGCTAACGGCCGCTTTTGAGCGTCCCGGAGGGGATGCTCTCCAGCATTGGATTGATACGGCAGATAACTCTCGTTATTCGGCCTTGGCGTATAGAGGCGGAGGAGCTTGGCGTGAAGAACTGACCCGTGAACTCGGTGATACGCACGGGATTCGGGCATTGCTCGATGAGCATGACGACGAAGCACTTGGCCGCCTGATGACAAATCTTGGCGGCCACGATATGGAAATGGTTACTGACGCATTTCGGGCGGTTCCTGATGACCAACCGACGTGCTTCATCGCGTACACCATCAAAGGTTATGGTCTCCCGCTAGCCGGTCACAAAGACAACCACGCTGGGATCCTGACGCCTGATCAGATGACTGCGTTCAAGAAACAGATGCAGATTTCTGATGGTGAGGAGTGGGACCAGTTCGCTGGTTTGGAGACACCGACGGAAGAACTCCGGATGTTTCTCGACGCGGTGCCATTTGGACGATCTGGACCGCGACGATTCATTGCTCCACGCGTCGAGGTGCCCTCTCGTTTTGAGCCTCCGAGTGGTGACAAACTTTCTACTCAGGAGGCGTTTGGTCGCTTTCTATCCGACCTTGCCAGGACACACCCTGATTTGGCTGACCGCGTTGTCACGTCATCTCCGGATGTAACGGTTTCGACGAGCTTGGGGTCATGGCTCAACCGGCGGGCGATTTTTGGTCGTCACGAGCAAGGTGATCACTTTAAGGATGAGCGAATTTTGTCGGCACTTAACTGGAAAATGTCGACACAGGGTCAACACATTGAACTGGGTATTGCGGAAAACAATCTGTTCTTGCTGCTCGCAGCACTTGGATTGAGTGCGCCCTTGTTTGGAGAGCGACTACTGCCAATAGGCACAGTCTATGACCCGTTTATTAGTCGTGGACTCGATGCTTTCAACTATGCCTGCTATCAGGATGCGCGGTTTATTGTGGTGGGCACTCCATCGGGGATATCGCTGGCTGCCGAGGGCGGGGCGCATCAGTCGGTCTACGAACCCTTGATCGGGTTGGCGCAACCTGGTCTGACGTCTTTTGAGCCGGCGTATGCCGATGAACTGTGCGAAATGATGCGATGGAGTTTTGAACATTTGCAGGCAGACGATGGCGGTGCGGTCTATTTACGTTTGTCGACGCGGCCGATTGAACAGCCGGCACGAGAATTCACGAGCACACTCGCGAGCGATGTTACGGAAGGGGGGTATTGGCTGGTGCCTCCGAGGAAGAACACAACGCTAGGGATTGTCGCATCAGGCGCTGTGTTACCAGAAGCGATAGAAGCGCATCGGCAGGTAACAGAGGATGAGCCGGGTGCAGGGCTATTGGTCATCACATCTGTTGACCGTTTGTATCGTGGTTGGACTGATAGCTGTCGCGGTCCTCTGGACGGACGACCCTCGCATGTTTCGCGTTTGCTGAAGGCGCTTCCTGCGACTGCAGGCCTGGTAACGGCCATCGATGGTCATCCGTCAACATTGTCATGGTTAGCGTCTGTTCGACCCCATCGAGTTGTACCGCTTGGCGTAGACCGATTTGGTCAGTCCGGTGACTTGCCAGATTTGTATCATGAGTATGGTCTTGATGCGAAGGCGATGGTCGCTGCTGCTGCACGCCTGCTTGTTGATCGATAATTACCACGTATGTCGAGCGAAATTATCCTTCCTGAATTAGCTGAGTCGATGACGTCGGCCACATTGACGACGTGGCTCAAGCAACCTGGGGACTCTGTGCGGTTGGGTGAACCGATTGCGGAGGTCGAAACCGATAAAACAACTGTCGAAATTGAGGCGCCGGCAGATGGAATTCTCGATGAGATACACGTGGTGGCTGGGACAGAAGACGTTGCGGTTGGGACCGTGTTGGCGGTGGTCAGGAATATCGAGACGGATGCGGAAGAGACGTCAGTAGAGAAAGACGTCGTTCAATCGGATGTGTCGGGATTAGGACAGGCCGGAACAATGGAAGTGCGGTTGCCAGAACTGGCCGAATCTATGGCTGCGGCAACCGTAACGGCGTGGCTACGCCAGTCCGGTCAGATGGTTCGGACTGGTGAACCGATTGCTGAAATCGAGACGGATAAGACAACAGTTGAACTTGAATCTCCTGCCGACGGTACTCTTGATGTAATTCATATTGCGGCCGGGACAGAGGACGTTCCTGTGGACACCGTGTTGGCAACGTTGCGACTGACCGAGGGCATAGTCCAGTCACGCGATGACGGTGTGGGCCAAGACGAAGCCAGTCCAGTCGTTGTTGTGACGCCTTCGCCTAGACCAGTGATACCAGAAGTAAAAAGTGATGATGAGGGTTCGACTTCAGACGCAATCGCAGCGACACCGTTGGCACGGCAGATGTCCGCATTGGTCGGTCTTGATTTGGCGCGGGTCACTGGGACGGGCGCAGCGGGTCAAGTTACGAAAGCGGATATCGAACGACAGTTGGGGAATGGGCCTTCAAACAAAGCGGCGACGACACCATTACCCGATTCCCAGCATGTAGATGAGCCACTTACTGCGATGAGGCGCGTGACTGCCGAGCGGATGACGATGTCGAAGCAGACGGTGCCACACTTTTATCTTGAGTTGTCATGTTCTGTCGAGGAACTACTTGCTTGTCGTGAACGTGCAAATGCCGTATCAGGTGCCATTGCTATTACGATTAATGACCTGCTCGTGCGGGCGGCTGGGTTAGCGTTGACTGCCGTTCCTGAAGCCAACTCGATATGGGCAGGTGATGCGGTCCGGGTATTCGAGTCTGTGGATATCGCGGTTGCCGTATCGACGCCGTCAGGCCTTGTAACACCTGTTGTTCGTTCGGTTGGGACAAAGACCGTGCAGCAGATTGCCGCAGAACTGAGAGACCTGACCAAGCGTGCACGAAAAGGGCAATTAAAGCCAGATGACTATACGGGGGGCACGTGCACGATTTCGAATCTGGGGATGTTTGGTGTTTCAAGTCTTTTCGCCATTCTTAATCCTCCTCAGAGTTGTATTTTTGGCTTTGGTGCCATCGAACAAAGGCCCGTGGTGCGCGAGCAGAGTGTTGTGGTCGAATCGATGATGACGGTGACCCTGTCGGCGGATCACCGCGCCATCGATGGGAAGACGGGTGCGGAACTTCTTCAGAAGTTCAAGAAATTGGTAGAAGATTCATCCCTCATCGAGGATGAGCTTCTGGCGTTTTTCTGACCGTCCTCAATTGCCGATATCACGCAGTTCACAACGCGACGCGTATATTGAGTCACCTGGAGAGTTGCCTGCTGAAGTGTTGTCGGACTAATGGCGGAGTCTGGTCGTTGGTAGCAACACGGGTCTTGCCACACGAGTAGGGTATGCTTGCCGTCCCATGTCTGCGAACTTTTCGACATTTGCCACCACTGTTCAGGGAGAGACGGCCTTTACTGTTCTGGCCGTAGCGAAGCGATTAATAGCCGCGGGAAAAAACATCGTTGAACTTGAAGTGGGTGATAGCCCGTTTCCAACATCTCCAGAAGGATTTGACGGTGGTATCCGGGCGTTGACCGAGGGTCAGACACATTATGGAGCTTCAGCGGGGCTACCGGAATTTCGGTCAACGGCTGCCGAGTATGTCAACCAGCTGTACAACCTGTCGGTGTCGGCTGACAATATCGTCGTTGGTCCCGGCGCCAAGGTCTTTGAGCAGTTCTTTTGTGAAGCGTTTGTTGAATCCGGCGACGGTGTCCTTGTGTTTAGCCCGCACTTTCCAACGTATCCAGCGAATATCCATCGTCGGGGCGGAAGGATGGTCCTCTCGAAATTACGCGCGTCACACGACTTTCGGCCGAGCCTTGATGATGTTGAGCGGTTTCTTACGGACGACCCAAAACCAAAGGCCATTTTTCTTAATAGTCCACATAACCCCACGGGCGGTGTAGCCACCCTAGAAGACCTCGAGGCATTGGCATCGCTCATTCGTGGTAAAGACATTGCTGTTTTTAGCGACGAGCCATACGATGCGATGGTTTGGCAGGGTCAACACCATACGCTCCTTGGACAGCCTGGTATGTTTGATCAGTGTTTAGCCGCCTATACGTTTAGTAAGTCATTCAGCATGAGTGGATGGAGGCTGGGCTATAGCGTATCGAGTGTAGCGATGGCAAAAATTTTGACGGTCTTAGCGAATACTTCACTCTCGTGCGTACCACCGTTTACGCAGCAAGCAGGGATCGCAGCGATGCGGCGCGACGGGGCGGTCCGAGACGAAAGGATGGCTGATTTTCAGCGCAAAGTTACGTTGCTTGTGACAGCACTTAATCAACTGGACGACTTTTCCTGTGTGATGCCTAAGGGGACGTTCTATGTGTTTCCCTCGGTGAAGACAATTTGCAACCGTTACAACATTACGTCGCACGGTTTAGCACTTTTCTTGTTGGAAGCTGCCGATGATGACTATGGCGTGGCTTGTCTTGGAGGGGAGTGCTTCGGTGATGCGGGAGGTGGGTTTTTGCGTCTCAGTTGCGCAGAACCCGATGCGCGTTTACAAGAAGCGGTAACGTTTATTGGCGATGCTGTAAGAAGAGAAAGTCGTATTGAGAAGTATTTGGCGTCGCATCCCGAGTACAGACTATCGTCGTCTTACGTCGAGGATTAAGAACGTACTTCGACTAGATGCAAAAGTAACCGAATGAGATTTGTGTAGGAACAACAGAGGCAAGTGCTACAAACCTGAATCTAAGTTTGCAACACTCGCCCCGTGAAGGGTCTTGCTTATGGAAGACCTTCGGCCTTCTTCATAATATTTGCGTGCGTTGTGGCGACTTCAAGTCCGCCTTCGCCTTCCTGCCAGCCCGTCCGCCCGTCTCCGTTCGCATCGGTCCCTGGGAGCAGTTGCTGTGCAAGGGTATTGAGTTCGGCTACTAGGCTTGAAGCAGTTGAAGCGGACGTTGCCATGGCGATTTTTTTGGCAAGGGCCACAATCTCGTCCGCCCGAGCAACGGTGTTTCTCGCGGAAGTTGCCACGTGGGTTGCATGGGTCTTAATGGCGTCAGACGCCCCGTCGGTATTGGCCGCGGCTTGAATGTGTTTCGCGGCGCCTTCCGCCCCCTGTTTCACGCCGTACCCTTTACCCGGGCCATTTTCAATCTGGGTTGGGTCGACAGCGTGTAAGACGTGTGCTGTATGTCGTTTCATCGAGTCAAGATTGCTCGGATCCTTTGCTGCCAGCGATGCATGCTGTGCGGCGATACCGGCTTCTTCAACGGCCGCGGGTAGGAGCCCAACACCGTCAGGTGTGTCATTCCACGCATCCATTACATGGCCGATATGGTTGTGGCCTGCGCCTTGTTCGGCGGTGAGATGAGCACCAGCGATAAGTGCGATAGTTGCGAAAGTGATGATGCTGAGAGTCGCTATACGTTGCATCGGGATCCCCCCCCTGGAAATTAGCCGAATCCGGTGGTTGCCGGTTATCTGTAACAGAGTATGACGTACCTTATATACCGCGGGTTGAGGTCTCTCGACAAGCATTGTTCTGGCGCAAACCCCGTCCGGATTCATCTTTTCACTGTTAAGTGCCATAGTTTGCACCAAATCTAAGCTTATTCTAGCCCGATACAGCCAGTGGTGGGTTGTCATCCGGCAGTCGGTTACACCAAGAGATTGCTGGATTTTGAGTCTCGAGAGGTGATGTGACGGAACTAAACGGTCAGCTTTACAGAAAGTAACACTTCTCAGGACGAGAGTGATATCGGTACTATTCGAGGTCTATGGGTAATACTGCTTGTCGACCGTTTCCTCCAGTGACAACAAGAGAGTAAGTGCCAGGGTCCCAGCGACCTGTTGGTGACGAGAAAAACAAATCGCCCCAGGCCACACGGTGTTGATCGGTGTCGAAGAGTGTGTCGACGATGCCATCGAATGGTTGCACAAAAAACCGAAACCGGCGCGCACGTTGCCGAACGATGTATGCGCCAATGCCGTGACGGGTGGTCGTTGCTGCTTGTAGCAATGGTCTGATCCGTTGGTGGTCTCGTGCGAATGCGCGTTGTGATGCAAGAGAGATTTCTCTTCCGTCCGGACGGACAAGCTTGATGTTGTCACGTTCAATCGTCATTGCACCGGAGGAAGTGATGGCAACTTCGATTAGTAGCCAGCGGGAGTCGTGGTTGTGTTGTGAGTAATAGTAAGCCGCGACGACTTGTAGTTGGTCGTCGAGGTACTCGACAGCTGCACGTCCATGGTCTTCTGTGTTTGGGAATAGCTCTCGGGTCGTTCGAGTACCCTGTTGTATTGCTAGTCCGGTTGAGACAGTACCGGCAAGCAGGATTGTGGCCGCAAAGCTGTAAAGGTTCTTTCGCATCGAAACACTACGTGCAGCGTACTACGGGTTTGGTCGTTTCGCGACCAGCAATTTGTCATTCAATAGCCTGTAGCGTGTTCCAGTGGTCATGTGTTGACAGTCCACGATCGTATTTGATTGAGAAACTTGTCGGTGACAGCGTTTTCTCCGGCGGTGACGGCTTCAATTAATGAATCGCGAGGTGCCCGAAGCACAGTGGTGCTATTGAGGACCGGTCGTATGTAGGTGCAGTTTTGTTGATTTGCATACTGCGGACGATCAGCATGAGTACGACAGTCAGACGCAATGATGTGTGTAGCGTCGAGGTCTGCTGATTGAGCAAAAAGAATAGGCAATGCGTCACTGATGCCACCGTCCGTAAAATTGCAATGTTGTCCTTCGAATTCGACCGGTTGTGGCGGAAACATGTTGGGGATTGAGGCGCTCGTTGCGACTGCGTTGTAGAGTGAAATATTGCTGTGCGAACGGGTGGTCAGGTAGCGGGGGCAATTATGCGTCAGATCATGGCAGACCACCCCGATAGATCGAATGCCGTGATGAAGTTGGTCGAATCGACACGACTCAAGTTGTCTGAGTCTTCTTGGAATGACACCGGCAAGGGGTTCAAAAAACCATCGGAGTCGACGGCGGGTGCGCAAGTTCAGGCTATGTGCCACAAGATGTCGTCCCTTGAAAAGTACGGCTTCGTCAATTAATTCGTCAATGTTCAATCCGACGGCCGCGTAGTAAGCAGCAATTACCGCGCCGGCACTCACGCCAACAATGCTATCGAGTGGAATATTTGCCGCCGAGAGGCGACGAAGGACTCCGAGATGTGCAGCACCACGAAGACCGCCGGCTGAGAGCACGAGACAAAGGCGGGGCAATAAATACCTAGAATTCAAAAAATACGGGAGTAATAACCGTTACTCGTTGGATATTACTGTATTCCGCGGACGTGGCAATTAATGTTTTACTTTTCGGTTTGACTCAGTCGTTGTCGGTGACGGCTTCGACTTGGGTTGCCACGAATTCGGCCGCGTCGCCGACAGAGTTGCCTGCTTTTTGTATGTTCTGTTTTACGGTCGGCCCGTGTTTTTCGACTTGTCCTGCCAGCCAGGCTCGTGTGTCTGACCCACTCGCCGGTGCGACGAGTAGGCCAACGCCGACCCCGACAAGTCCCGCAAGCAGCGCCACAACGGATACTCCGAACAATCGTTTTAAGAGATTAATCATTGCTAATTGGTATCGGTCAGTAGTTCGCAGTCCGACAGGGTTGCGCGTGATCATTCCTATATGCTTAGGGGACAGGAATTCCGTAATCACGTCACGATGACCAAGCCCAGTCGTTATTTGATTTTGCTGCCTATTGTTGCTTCGATGGCTACTGACTGTAATGAGTCGCCACGCGGAGTACAACCAACACAGATTGTTGCAGCAGAATTTCGCCTACGAAGCGAACCCGCAGCCATCCCGCCGCCGGGCAGCCAACGAGCTTTTCAGGATTGTCTAACTCGGATGAAATCCGTGACCAATATTGTTCCAAGTTGGAGAAACGGTGATGTGGTCGTGCTCAATGAGTCAGAGCCGAATGTTTTCACCATGCGATTTAATGATGTCCCGATTGGCATCAATAACACGATGACGGTTCGTGATGTCAATGAGTGTCGTCGTAATCCTGATGGCGATGCGAGCGTGGTTACAGGAGTGACTATTAACGGCACTTCGATTCAGCAAGTGGTACCGAGAACAAATACCCTGACGTTCATTCTTGAAGCAGACGGGACGGTGTTTTCTCCCGCTGGCGACAAACTAACTAAGTAGAGTGACTGGTTCACAGATGCGCACCGCCGCGTTCGTGATTGTGCTGGTCTTTGCCAGCTTAGGGCCGGTGTGGGTGGTGGCACAACCGAGCGATGCTCAAATACTGAGTGCAATTCGGCAAGAAGGGTCCGAGCGGTCTCAAGCGATGGAGACAGTCAGCTGGCTTAGTGACGTATTCGGACCACGTGTTACGGGTACGCCTTCTATTGAGGCTGCAAAGGATTGGGCAGCAGAGCGGATGCGACGGTGGGGGCTCCGTGTTTATGAGGAACGGTTTCCATATGGTCGTGGTTGGTCGTTAGAACGCTTTCACGCCCATTTGGTTGCGCCACAAACGATGCCCATCATTGGGTACCCACGGGCGTGGACAACCAGTACAGAGGGCGTTGTCACTGCTGATGTTGTGCGGGTTGCAATCTCATCACGTGATGACCTGGAGCAATACCGGGGCACGCTGAACGGAAAGATTGTTTTGACGCAACCGCAGCGGCCTGTCGACATGCTTGACGGTGATTTGGTACTGCGACTTGACGATGAATTATTGGCCGATGTTTCGCAGGCGGCTCAAGGAACCTCGGAGCAGAAGGGAAGTGGCGGTACAGGAACCAGACTTAATGAGTACGTCAATCGATTTTTCTTTGAGGAAGGCGTGGTAGCGGTCTTGGATCGTGGTAGCGATGTGTCGCATGTCGGTGGCGCTCCACTGGGTAGTGATCTCGTTTGGCCGACACAACGAACCGATGGTGGGACGATATTCGTCGGAACAGGCGGTTCTCGGGCGGTGGATGCCGGGAGTGTCGTACCGTCGGCAACGATTGCCGTCGAACATTACAACCGCCTGGTGAGACTTCTTGAGCTCAATGTACCGGTACGGGTCGAGGTCAATATCCAGACTCGGTTTCACGAAGAAACGCGGCCGAACGGATTCAATTTGATCGCAGAGCTTCCTGGGACGGATCTCGCGAACGAAGTTGTGATCCTTGGCGCTCATTTTGATTCGACGCACGCTGCGACCGGTGCCACAGACAATGCCGTTGGGGTGGCCGCGATGATGGAAGCGGTTCGGATACTACAGACACTTGATGTGCGCCCAAGACGTACCATTCGTGTGGCATTGTGGGGCGGCGAGGAAGAGGGCTTACTTGGGTCGCGCGCGTATGTTCTGCGTCACTTTGGTGATGCGAACAGCCAAATCCTGAAATCAGGACACGAGACTGTCTCGGCGTACTACAACATCGATAATGGCACCGGTCGTATTCGTGGTGTCTGGTTACAGGGAAATGATGCTGTCGAACCGATTTTTAGACGGTGGATGGGTGAGTTAACTGACCTAGGGGTAACCACCATTGGTCGACGTTCAACACGCGGTACGGACCACGTACCCTTTGACGAAGTTGGCTTACCGGGGTTTCAGTTTATTCAGGATCGCCTCGAATACAACTCACGAACGCACCATTCGAATATGGATGTGTTTGATCGTGTGCAAGGTGAGGATTTACGCCAGATGGCTGTTGTGACGGCGATCTTTGCGTATCGTACTGCGATGCGAGATGAGCGCTTGCCACGCAAAGACTGAGATAGACTCGAGCCGTAGGGTATAGGTTTGAATATAGGAGGAAGTGAACGATGCTTAGGAGCTGGCTGGGTGCATTTGTAGTGAGCGTGGCAATTGGCTTGGTTAGTTGTGGCGGGAGTGCCGGTGAATCGGATAGTTCAGCCGACCCTTCCTCAGATATGGCTGCAGTCGAAGTGCCAATTATTTCGGTTGACGATGTAAAACCGAGTCAGAGCGGGTCTGTCTGGCAGGAAATTGCAAACACGTCGATCACTATTACCTACGATCGGCCTGTTGCACGTGGTCGAGAGCTATTTGGAGGCATTGTTCCTTTTGGAGACATTTGGAATCCTGGCGCGAACGATGCGACGGCTGTTGAGTTTAGCCGTGACGTAACCATTAATGGCAATGCCTTGGCCGCTGGCAAATACAGTCTGTGGGCTATCCCCGACCCAAACCGTTGGACCATCATCTTTAATTCACAGGCGGACGTGTATCACACGCCATACCCAGGAGAAGAAACGGACGCGCTGCGTTTTATGGCCTCACCTCGATTGGGTGAGCATATGGAGACGCTGGCGTTCTACTTTTCGGCGGTGGAAAAGAAAACGGCTGAACTTCGGCTCCATTGGGGTGACACGTTTATCCCGTTTGAAATTACCGTTCCATAATCTGATGGCAGGGCACGAAGGAGGCAAGGTTAGGCGTCGTGACTTTCTCCGCGTCAGCGCGTTGACCATCGGTGCGACAGCTTGCGGTTCGATGGATCGTGAGCGTTCGGATAAACCTACAGCATTGGTGCGAGAAGTACCATCTGATTTCCAGCTTAACGAAACAACGATTACTGCCTTGACGGCATCGATGCGTTCTGGTGACCGAACGACTAGAAGCATTGTGAGCCAGTACCTTATTCAAATCGAACAACACGATCGCCAGGGTCCGATGTTACGGAGTGTGATTGAGACGAATCCTGAAGCATCTGTTATTGCGGAACGATTGGATCGTGAGCGTGACGCGGGTACGGTTCGTTCGCCACTCCACGGGGTGCCGGTCTTATTAAAAGACAATATTGACACAGCTGATCAGATGACAACGACTGCTGGGTCCCTTGCCCTGCAGGGGTCGATTCCGCCCGAAGATGCAACAGTTGCACGCCGGCTACGTGAGGCAGGTGCTGTGCTTCTCGGTAAGGCCAATTTGAGTGAGTGGGCGAATTACCGTTCGACTCGGTCATCAAGTGGATGGAGTGCTCGTGGGGGCCAATGTCGCAATCCGTATGTGCTCGACCGCAGTCCATGCGGGTCAAGTTCGGGGTCAGGAGTGGCAGTATCAGCCAACCTTGTAACGGTTGCTATTGGCACTGAAACGGATGGCTCGATTGTATGTCCAGCTTCTGCCAATGGCATTGTCGGCATCAAACCCACAGTTGGACTTGTGAGTCGATCTGGGATCGTACCGATATCGGTGACACAAGATACGGCTGGACCGATGGCTCGCTCTGTGCGGGATGCGACTGTGGTACTTGGTGTGATCGCTGGCGTTGATACGCGAGATCAGGCGACCGAGGAGGCAGGAACTCTAGGTCTTGCCGACTACACGCCGTATCTCGATGAGGACGGTCTTGTCGGTGCTCGGATTGGAGTGCAACGGAGTGCGTTTGGATTTCATCCATTGGTGGATCGCTTAATGGAAGATGCAATAGATCTGATGCGCGAACGCGGTGCCACAATCGTAGACCCAATTTCCCTCCGACCAAGTGCAACCATGCGGCGTGCTGAGGTCGAAGTCATGGCATATGAATTCAAGGCCGGGTTGAATGCTTATCTGGCTGCTTTACCTGAGACAGAGGTTCGTTCACTTGCAGATCTCATTGCCTTTAACGAAGACCACGCGGTTGAAGAGATGCCGTATTTTGGGCAAGAACGGCTCATTGCTGCAGAACGGCGTGGGGATTTGTCAGAGTCTCGTTATCAAGAGGCCCACGCAGCCGCGAGGCGGCTGTCTCGTGAGGAAGGTATTGACCGTGCAATGGATAGCGATGCTCTTGATGCCATTCTTGCACCCACGGGAGGGCCAGCGTGGGTGGTTGATCATGTGAATGGAGATCATTTCAGTGGTGGGAGTTCATCGTTGGCGGCCGTCGCTGGCTATCCAAATATTTCGGTGCCAGCAGGATTCGTCGAAGGATTGCCGGTAGGCGTGTCGTTTTTTGGTCGTGCGTGGAGTGAGCCCACACTAATCCGAATCGCGTATGCATACGAGCAAGCCTCAGGAAATAGGAAACCACCAGCGTTTGTACCGACACTTGAAGCAGACCGGTCTTGACAGGTTTGTTCGATAGCCAGTGTTGGTTCGGTTTGAACTAGCGGACTACCTCACGGATTCGATTAGGGCGCAGGTGTTGCTTATTGGATCATTGCCGATAAACCGTTGGGCCACGGTGTTACACGCCCGAGAAACGGTGCTCGAACTAAGTAAAGTATCGAGTTTGTCGGCAACACGCCGACCGGTAAACGAGGAAGGCGGCCAGAGGCTCCGTCCAATTCCCAGCCGGTATAAACGATCAGCATTATCCGGCTGGTCAAATGCCATAGGCATGATGAGTTGTGGGCAGGCAGCACGCATCGCTTGAGCAGCCGTTCCAATGCCGCCGTGATGCACGAGCGCTGCGGCGTGCGGAAGAATGTCGCTCAGAGGTGCGTAGGTTGCGTGATGTATTCCTGCCGGCAGTACATTAGGAACTTGCGCAGGAAACCGTGTCAATAGGAGTCCTCGATGTTTAAGCCGACGACATGCATCTACTGCGGCCTCAAAAAATTTTGTAGCCTGCGTGTTCGCTGAACCAGGTGTGAAGATGATCGGGCGTTCGTTAGATTCGGACAAAAAATTATTCAGGTTTGGCTCGATAGTGTTGACCCCGCGCTCGTCATACAGTGGAAACCCCGTGAGCGTCGTATTCTGAGGCCAGTCCGGTTGAGGTGCTGCGTACCAGTCCGGAAACAACCCGATGACCTGTGTGGGAGAGTGCCACCAGTGTACGACGTCCCGGATGGGTGCTAACCCAAGGGTCTGGCGAAAATTATTGATACCCGGTGTTAGGGCGAGGTCTGAGCCCCACTTTGCAAAGCGTAGTGCTTGTCGCTTGAGTACTGCAGGCCATTCATTAATGGTGGTGAGCCATGGATGGAGTACAGGTGTTTCATATTGGCTCAAAAAACAAGTAGGTTGCAGGTGCATCGTTACGAGTGGGATTCCGAGTGTTTCGTGTGCGACGCGGGCTGCAAACGCCATGCCCGGGGCGACCACAATAGTTTGTTCTTGTTGGGTTTCGTTTTTTATGAGCCGGTAGAGCTCGGTGGTGCTGCGGGCTAACCCCTGCCCGATGACGTTAAGTCCCCGGGTCGCGCTCCAGAGTAATGGATCGTTGAAGAGGGCACGAAAATCATCAACGGTGCCAAGAGGGATGAGAGGTAATCCCACGCGGTCGAGTAGCGACGAAAAATATGGACTCGTGATCACCAGGACGTCGTGACCACGTTGTTGTAGAGCTAACCCTAACCCAACATACGGATGAACGTCTCCCGCACTACCGACAGGAATTAGAAGGACCCGCACGGCTAAAGACTTTGACGAGTAGTGTTGCTACTCAGAACAAATTGACGAATGACAAAGAACCGATTAATCGCTATGTCCCAACGTATTTGTCGAGAATGGCTTGCAGTTGGGGTTTGTCCTGGAGGCCGACAATTGTTTCGACGACTTCACCGTCCTTAAACAATAAAAGTGTTGGGATTGAACGAACACCATATTGACTCGCACTTTCCTGGTTATTGTCAACGTTCAATTTCCCGATCGTTACTTTGCCGCTGTAATCCGTGGCCAGCGCTTCGATCGTTGGTGCGATCATGCGGCATGGTCCGCACCACTCTGCCCAGAAATCGACGAGGACGGGAACTGAAGATTTCAGGACGGACTCTTCAAAGTTACCGTCCGTGATTTCCTGTGTATTGTGAGTCGTATCTGACATAGCTAGGTCCTATTCGGAGATGAATCTGATTAATTGATCTTCTTATTGTAACGCGCCCACGGCGTTCCGATCATGATCGTGCAGTGTTCAGATGTTATTAGGGTGTTGCAGAGGCAAGGTGCGTATTACACCAGTGAAGCATTTCTGCTACTACATGAAGAATTGATTCGCGAGCCGTATAGCTGTGTGATTCATATGGAAGAGAGGCGTAGCGGACAGTTGCACCATGACCCTGCAGCGCATGGTAGTAGCGTTCTGACTGTATTGGAAAGGTGCCGGAATTATTGTCAATTTCACCGTGGATCAGCAGAATTGGTTCGTTGACGTGGTCGGCATGAAAAAAAGGTGACATTGCACCGTAGACCTCTGGTGCCTCCCAAAACGTTCGGCGTTCGTTTTGAAATCCGAAGGGAGTTAAGGTTCTGTTGTAGGCCCCACTTCGAGCGATACCCGCTCGAAATAAATCTGAATGTGCGAGCAAGTTCGCCGTCATGAAGGCTCCATAGCTATGTCCGCCGATCGCGATACGGTCTGCCTGTGTAATGCCCATGTCAATCACCGTCTTGACAGCAGCTTGTGCGCTGGAGACAAGTTGCTCAACATACGAATCGTTTGCGGTTTCTCCTTCACCGATGATGGGCATTGCGGGTCCGTCCAAAATCGCATATCCCTCTGTCAATAAAAAGAGATGCGAGGCTCCTCGTGGCGTTGTGAATCGGTACGGCGAACCGCGTACTTCGCTTGCAGCCGTCGTGGTGGTGAACTCACGAGGGTATGCCCACATGAGCAACGGTACTGGTGCGGTTTCGTCATATTCTGGTGGAAGATAGAGGACAGCCGACAGCTGGACGCCATCTTCCCTCTCATAGGTAATCAGGCGTTTATTGACGTTCCGTAAGACCGGCGCTGGGTCGGTGTATTCGGTCAATGCCGTTACGTCATTAGTTGTAAGGTTGCGGAGAAAATAATTAGGTGGTTCAGTCGGGCTTTCGCGGCGAGTCAGGAGAACAGTGCCGTCTACGGAGAGGACCCCGACAATTGTTTCGTATGTGCCGATTTCGGTGTGAAAAATCCGTTCCGTTTCAAGTGTGGTGAGATCGAGCCGATCGATAAACGGGCGATCACCGTCTATGGAAGCCCCATTTCCCGTTAGGTAGATTGCGTCGGTGTCTTGACGAATCGTGTGGCTAGAGACACCGCTGACGGTTTGCCGTAACGGTCTGCCGGGATTGCGGTACTGAGTTTCCGTGCTACGGTCAAAGAGTAGCCGTAAGTCTCTGCCGCCAGGGTAAAGAACATGCGTTCGTGTCCAGCGTGTCGCCCGGTCACGTTCGGTTATTAGTGCGGTGCCATCTTGTGTCCACGCGATGTCACTGAATCGAAATTCGGTACGCGCAATTTCCTGACTATCTTCGATGAACGGTGCTTCGCGCGACAGGATGATGTCGCGATGATCGACTGTATTGCTTGGGTTACCTTCATCCTGTGCTTCAACCCAGATGACGGTGGCCGGTGCAATGGGATGCCAGTGATGTTGACGTGGGCCGCGTGGGACACCGCCGATTGGCACCGTGTCTGCTATGGGGCGAGACGCAAACGTTTGTGTTTCACCAGCGTGTGTCCAGACCTCGATTGAACGGCTGAACCGACTAGCTGGAACGAGTAGAGACCACGGTTTGGTAAGGCGCTCAACCAACAGGTACTCACTGTTTGGCGAACCTGATACGCGGGCGTAGAGGCCAGGATCGCCAATGGCTGTCCTCCGTCCCGTTGCTAGGGCGACGGTGGCGACTTGAGATGTAAAGTGATATTCAAACAGTGCCTTGTCATGCGCGTTAGACAAAAGGTCTTGGTAGGTACGCACAGTCGAGAGTTGACCGTCATTGGCCTGTATGTTTGGTCCTGATGGGGTACCAGGTTTGTCTGGTGGCGCACCGCGGGCTGACATACGAAAACGGCAAAGGACCCCGCTGGAGTCACCGAGCCATTCACAGGGGTTGCCCAACGTCGCGTTCAGAGAGGCACTGGTTAGCGGGCGCGGTTGTCCAGTCGACAAGTCAACGACCCACAGTTCAATTCCTGTGTCGCGAATGACGGCATAAGAAAGGTGCGTTCCGTCTGGTGAAAACCTGGGCCATCCTAAACTGGTTCCACGTGGGGCAAGAATCTTTGTTTGAGGGCTGAGGGCAAACCGAGTGTTGTTGTCGCGAATCGATTGAAGGTCTATTGACTGAATAGCTGGAGCATTCCAGGGACCGCTATTCCGAGGATCGATCCGATACCCTGCGAGGCGGTGCATCGGTCTGGCGAGCCACTGGATTGGTGGTGCCCCGCGTCGCTCAATGAAAGCGACCGTTTTCCGATTAGGACTCACAATGGCCCCCGGCGGTGGCGGAGCATCAACGATCTCGACAATCGTTTGAGGCGGAACTAAATAATTTGATGAGTCAGGAGTGGCTTCCTGAGCAAACACCACGCTGGTTACTGCAAGTCCGAGAATGGTCACAATTATTCGTACACGTGGCATAGTTCCCCTGAGTAACTCCATTTGCAGGCTTATATTCAAGGTTAAAGACTTAAGAAAATCTTACCACTGAGCCACTATGAAAAATCGATCGAGTGGACGAAGTCTGTCAGCATATGCTCTGAGCCATGTTTTCTTCTCGAATACCAATCCATCAGGTGGAGAACCAGCTGACACAGCTGCGAAAACAACTCGAGGATGACGGAGTTGAGATTATCGATCTGGCGGAATCGAATCCCACTCGGGTCGGGTTTGATTATTCGCCGGAGTTATTAAAAGATTTTTCCGATCCTCTGAATCTTGAGTACACCCCTTCGGCTGTTGGGCTGATGGCAGCACGTGCCGCTGTTGCTGAGTATTTATCGTGTGACGAGAGACGGGTTGATCCTGAGCGGGTTGTGTTAAGCGCGACTACTAGTGAGGCCTACAGTAGCTTGTTCAAGCTATTGTGCAACCCCGGTGACCGTGTGCTGGTACCCGAACCGAGCTATCCGCTTCTTGAGCATTTGGCGCACTTGGATGGAGTTGAGCCTGTTCCGTACCGGTTGGTATTTCATGGTCGATGGGAGATAGACGCCGGCTCGTTGTTAGCGGCGACGGAGAATGATGTGCGTGCGGTGATTGCCGTCAGCCCAAATAATCCGACAGGATCATATTTGTCGTCTGCGGATCACGAAGCGTTACTGCAAGTCTGTCGGCGTCACTGTTGCGCACTGATTGTGGACGAAGTTTTCAGTAACTACCCGATTAACACGACGGTTCCAGTAACCAGTGTGTTAGATAACTCTTCTGACGTACTGACATTTTGCCTTGGTGGTTTGTCCAAGGCCATAGGTTTGCCCCAGGCAAAACTCAGTTGGTTTGTTGTGGATGGTGTCGACAGCGATGTTGAATCTGCATTGCAGGCAGTTGGTTTTGTCATGGATACATATCTTTCTGTTTCGACACCAGTTCAGTTGGCTACGCCGGCTCTTTTGGTGTCTGGAGAGGCTTTAACATGCCAGATTCGTCAGCGCGTTAGTGGTAATTTCTTGAGCCTTGAGCGTCTGGCTAAGCGGTATTCTTCGGTCAGTGTGTTTCCAGTTGAAGGCGGTTGGTATGCCGTTGTGCAGGTGCCGGCGCTCTCCAGTGAAGAGCAACTGGTAATTCGCTTACTCAAAGAGGCGTATGTTTACGCGCATCCGGGGTATTTTTTTAATTTTTCGAACGGGGTATTTCTGGTGGTGAGTCTACTTCCACCGACCGATCGATTCTCTTACGCAATGGAAAAGGCCTTCGCGGTTGCGACTAATATGGGGTAGGGCTCTAGACGGTGCAGAACACTCAACCAATTATCAAAGATCTCGTACTGCTTGGTGGTGGGCACAGCCACGTTATTGTTCTACGTAAATTTGGCATGCACCCGATGCCTGGTGTGCGTATTACGCTCGTGACTCGAGACCTGCACGCACCATATTCGGGTATGTTGCCTGGTGTAATTGCCGGTCATTATTCGTTCGACGATGCGCATATTGATCTCGCGCCACTATGTCGCTTTGCGGGCGCACGGATGTATCACACTGAAGCGGTTGGATTGGATCTTTCGAAGAAGCTCGTCGTGTGTCGTGAGCGTCCTCCTGTGCCCTATGACCTGTTGTCGATTGATATTGGGATAGCACCGGACCGTAGTGTCCTTGGCGCTTCGGAATACGCTGTTCCGGTAAAGCCTATTACTGGATTATTTTCCCGATGGAAAGCACTTGAAAAGCGGATACGAGAAAGCAGCGGTCCATTACGTATCGCGGT
>MDTE01085474.1_pt1 | contig 89394 bp, 75 predicted proteins | sample 811231 | NCBI WGS metagenome assembly MDTE01 (sample SAMN05326651, study PRJNA326480) | marine metagenome | isolation source: seawater | place: Indian Ocean: Red Sea | collected 2010 | reverse complement strand
ATGCCACCGCCCATACCGGGCATGCCACCGCCCATACCGGGCATGCCACCGCCCATACCGGGCATGCCGCCGCCCATACCGGGCATGCCGCCGCCCATGCCACCATGCATAGCGTCAGCACCAGCTGGCATATCCGGAAGCGGAAGGTCACTTGGAATTTCAACGATCGTCGCCTCGGCTGTAATCATCAGGCCAGCGACAGACGCTGCGTCTTCCAAAGCAGTACGAACAACCTTGGCGGAATCAATGATGCCAGCTTTCATCATATCGCAGAACTTTTCGTTCTGGGCATCATAACCTTTAGAGGAAGCTCCGCCCTCCATCAGTTTACCGATCAACAATTCGGCATTTCCTCCAGAATTCCTAACTATGGCCTTGGCCGCTCCTGGTAGGCTATCGCGAACAACACGAACCCCGAAGTCCTGCGCTTCATTTTCACCTTTCAGCTTGGCGATTGCTTTTCCTGCATTGAGCAGAGCAACGCCACCACCTGGCACTATCCCCTCTTCCACTGCGCAGCGCGTGGCATGTAGAGCGTCATCCATCAAATCTTTACGCTCCTTGACCTCAATTTCGCTACCACCACCAACTTTCAGTACCGCCACACCACCGACTAGCTTGGCCAGACGTTCCTGGATACGCTCCTGTTCATACTCGGAATCTTCGTCTGCAAGCATGTTACGGAGCTGTCGGCACCGCGCATCTATATCTTTCTTCTTCCCTTTGCCACCGACGATCATGGTTTCGACGCGACTGACTTCGACACTAGCCGCTTGACCAAGATCAGCGAGAGTAAGATTTTCTAGCTTATTTCCACGATCTTCTTGAACTAGTACACCACCGGTCAAAATGGCAATATCTTCTAGCATTGAGCGTCGGCGGTCTCCGAACAGAGGCGCCTTCACAGCAACAACATTGAGACCGCCACGCAATTTGTTTGCGACCAAACTGGTTAGAGCTTCGCCTTCAACATCCTCGGCTATAATTAGCAACGGGCGACCAGATTCGACCACCTTCTCCAAGATGGAGATCATGTTGGCGAGATTAGAGATCTTTGAATCATGAAGAAGGATATATGGATCGCGCAACTCGGAGATCATCTTCTCAGCATTGGTCATAAAATAAGGTGACAAAAAACCCTTGTCGAACCGCATGCCGTCAACGATTTCCAACTCGCTATCGAGTGTTGTCCCCTCCTCGACCGTAATTACGCCATCTTGACCAACTTCTTTCATGGCCGCGGAAATCATCTCGCCGATCATTTGATCATTGTTAGCCGCGATACGCGCTACATTGGTTATCTCGCCATGGGTCGATACGGATTTGGCCCGTTTGGCGATGTTTGCAATTGCTCGCGAGACTGCCAAATCAATCCCACGTTTTACATCCATCGGATTTAAACCAGCAGTGACGCCCTTCATTCCTTCGCGCAACATGGCTCGGGCTAAAATCGTCGCCGTGGAGGTGCCGTCGCCGGCCACTTCGCCGGTGCGCGCCGCGACACTGCGGATCATCTGAGCACCTAAATTCTCGAAGCGGTCCGGTAGCTCAATTTCCTTGGCGACTGTGACACCGTCCTTGGTGCTGCGCGGCGAGCCATCACCGCGCTCAAACACGACATTGCGACCTTTCGGGCCAAGAGTGACTTCGACCGCGTCCGCAATCTTTTCCGCTCCGATGAGAAGCTTGTCGCGTGCCTCGCCGGAAAACCGAATGTCTTTTTTTGCCATGTTATTGCGCCTGCCTTACTGGATGATTCCCATGATATCAGATTCCTTCATGATGAGCAGATCCTCACCATCAAGCTTAACCTCAGTTCCAGCAAATTTGCTGAACAAAATACGATCTCCCTTGGAAACATCCAATTTATGGATATCCCCACTTTCATCCCGCTCGCCAGGCCCAACAGCGAGGATTTCGCCCTCGGAGGGCTTTTCTTGAGCAGAATCGGGGATGATAATACCACCAGCTGTTTTTTCATCCACGTCGAGGCGACGGACCAACACACGATCAGATAACGGCTTGATATTCATAAACTTTCTCCCACCTGGGTTGTGAGGCGAGAGCCTCCAGAGTTAATTGATTTATACTCACGGCACGGCCTATTAGCACTCCGCACCGATGAGTGCTAGTCGCTATATAGGGATCCTTGCCGTGCCCTGTCAACCAGCACGTGTGCTACCCAGCGGTAAAGTGAATTTTCTCTTATGATTGGGACGCTTGAGAGGCCGCACGAAGACGATTTAATCGTTCAATGTCGACTGACGATAATCCCACACAAAAATGGGCTACACTATCATCATCAACTCGTTTCAGAACATCGCCGTGCCTATAAACCCAAGCAATGGTTGCTCCGTCGGCGAGGCTGATTTTTAGCTTTATAATTTGCCGTTCATGCGACAATTCTCGGTCGATCAGTTCAAGTAATTCGCTCAGGCCAACCCCACTCAGCGCCGAAACAGCTACAGAGGTTCCACCCTGCGTGCCCCCTGAATCAGTTTCTCGACGCATCTCTGGCAACAACAAGTCAATCTTGTTATGGACTTCAATCAACCCAGCGCGAACTTTTTCCTCCAAACCCATGTCTCTAAGCACAGCATGAACGTCGCGGCGCTGCTCTGCGGACTGTGGATGGGATATGTCGCGCAAGTGGAGAATTAGATCAGCCTCAGAGACCTCCTCCAGGGTGGCACTGAACGCAGCCACTAAATCGTGAGGAAGATCAGAGACGAAACCCACAGTGTCGGAAAGAATAACCTTCCGGCGCGACGGCAACACCAAACCGCGCATGGTCGGATCGAGAGTGGCAAAGACCTGATCCTTCACTTCAACATCCGCACCTGTCAACCGGTTAAAGAGTGTCGATTTACCAGCGTTAGTGTAGCCGACTAGCGCTACCACGGGATAAGGTACTCTTTTGCGAGCGGAGCGGTGTAATGAACGCGTCCTAACGACATTTTTTAAATCGCGCTTTAGACGAGAAATACGCTCGCTGATTTGGCGACGATCAGCCTCAATCTGGGTCTCACCTGGCCCACCCAAGAAGCCAAATCCGCCACGCTGGCGCTCAAGATGAGTCCAAGACCTAACCAACCGACTACGCTGATAGGAAAGTGCGGCTAATTCCACCTGCAAATTTCCCTCACGGGTGCGTGCCCGGGCGCCGAATATTTCAAGAATCAAAGCGGTTCGATCAATCACTTTGCAGGACCAAGCACGCTCCAAATTTCGCTGTTGGACAGGTGTAAGGGTGCCGTCAACGATGACAACTTTAGCCACGGTTTCCGATACGCTTTTACTGATTTCCTTTACTTTTCCCGATCCGAAAAGCGTCGCTGGTCGAACTCTAGGAAGCGTTACGACCGCGGCATAAACAACCGTCAGTCCGATGGCGCCTGCCAAACCAATGGCTTCTTCCAACTGTGCCTCACAATCCCTCACGGCTAGATTATTAACGCTAGCAAATACACCTCCACCGCCGATAACAGTTTTACGGCGTGACTGCGTCAAATCTGGGTGAATGATGCAGGCGGCGAAATTCTTGCCGCTAGGATTGATATTCACACGCCTAGAGGGAATGAGCAAAACCCCTATTCGTCGTCACCTTCCTGGGCTCCGCCGCCTTCAAACAACTGTATCGGCTGACCAGGCATGACAGTGGAAATGGCATGTTTATAGACAAGTTGAGAGTGATTATCACGGCGCAGTAAAACGCAAAAATTATCGAACCAGGAAATCACGCCTTGCAGTTTTACGCCATTCACCAAAAAAATAGTGACCGGCATTTTAACTTTCCGTACGTGATTAAGAAATACATCCTGAAGATTTTGAGTTTTATCGCTAGGCATGGTTTTTCTCCTGCTTCTTTTCCACCATTATTTGGACTCAAATCAGCCATTCGAAGAACTTTAGGCGCTCTCCGTTAGAGATGGCAGCATTTTTTCTTGTTCGGTTGTTTTACTATATGGGAGTTTTCGTCCTAGCGACAAATCATATGGCCCTCCATAAAGTTAAAGCATTTCACGGAGATTTTTCGGATTCTAAATTAGAGAAGTCACAATTTAATTTATACTTTACTTTATTAAAATATTATAAATATCTATAATACAACAAATATTTTTAGTTTTATAAGAAGAAACCCCTGGTTTTTTTAATGCTTGCAAGCGTTGGCTAAGTAAGAGTGGGTGAAGAAAGGGAGTGCTTACCCTCGTTGAAACTTTCAGCTTGGCTATGAAGCGTTATCAATAGCCATCCAAAGTTCATCAGCGTGGAAAAAAATATATTGTTTTCTGGGGTCGTTGAGAAACCCGGGCGACCTTCCTGAGCAGGTCAAATTGGTATTTTGTGCTAATGCTTTGACGATTTCTACCAACGCCATATTACCGAACTATTGGAGAGAGTATGTGACTCCGCCTCGACACGCTCATACGTTCGACGTGGCACGACGGCAATATTCGAGATAGAGGCCACGCAGACGCCGTGTGACCGGTCCGGGAAAGCCGTCACCAATCGCTTTGCCGTCGATACCCACGACACCCCGCACAAACGACGTCGTACTGGTGAGAAATACCTCCGGCGTAGACAGCGCCTCGTCAAGAGTAAATTTGCGCTCGAGAACTTCAATGCCATTGAACCTCGCCAGTTCGATCACTGTCGCTCTAGTAATCCCACCGAGTATCCGTGGCCCCAATTCCCGGGTCACGATCCGACCTTCTTGATCAACGATCCATGCATTGGTCGATGACCCTTCGGTCACAAACCCTTCTTCGTCTAAAAGCCAAGCCTCATAGGCGCCCTTGTCTCGCGCCTCCTGTTTAGCCAGGACATTTGGAAGCAGTGACACCGACTTAATGTCCCGCCTCAGCCAACGAATATCATCAACACTAACTACTTGCGCCCCCATATCGGCATCAGCGTCAGTTGGCCACTCAACTGCCCGCGCTGTCATAACCAGAGCCGGTTTGACATCTTCTGGAAAAGGATGGTCACGTCGCGCAACGCCACGCGTAACTTGTATGTATAGCAACCCATCCTGCACGCGGTTTTGGCGCAAAATTTCGCGACACACTAACGCAAAAGGCCCGTCGGCCATGGGCATGGTAATTTGTAATTCACTCAGAGAGCGTTTCAAGCGCACCAGATGGCCATCCTCGTCGATGATCCGGCCACGGCACACGGCTGCAACTTCGTAAACGCCGTCGGCAAATTGATAGCCACGATCCTCAACATGAATCTCTGCTTCACTGTGTGCAACGTAGCTGCCATTGACATAGGCAATTCTCGACATACTGTGGCTCCTCAGAAAAACTCGAGACTAACGGAAAACATTTTTTCAAGTTTTCTGACGGCTGCCGCAGCAGCAAATACGACAACCCGATCATGAACCGCGATGACGCTGTCGCCACGCGGAATAATGACCTTACCTTCACGCAGAATCGCGCCGACAAGGATACCGCTCGGTAATTTGATCTCATTGAGAGGTTTGCCGACAAGGGGCGACGTTTCGAGTGCTTCGGCCTCAACAATTTCGGCCATACCATCTCGGATTGATTGAATCCCCAATATTCGTCCGCGGCGGGTTCGCTGGAGTATTGTGGATATCGTCGACTCCCTAGGACTGACCGCGACATCAACCCCGAGTGTACCCATCAAAGGTGCATAGTTTGAACTATTGACCAAGGTCATGGCGCGTTGGCAGCCGGCGCGCTTAGCGAGAAGAGAAGCGAGAATATTGACCTCGTCATCATTTGATACCGCAATCACTGCCTCGGCCATGGCTATATTAACTTCAGTTAGAATATCACTATCCAGCGCGTCGCCGTGAATCACCGTTGTCCGGTTTAAAGTCTGAGCAAGATATTGCGCCCGATTAGCATTCAACTCGACGATCTTGAGGTTTAATTCCGGGTGAGTCTCTTCTAATGCAGTTGCGAGAAACAAGCCTATATTGCCGCCGCCGACGATCACCATGCGACGCGCTTCCTTTTCCTCATGCCCAAATATTGCCATGGAGCGTTCTACGTGTTCGCTGTCAGCAACAAAATACACTTCGTCGCCGACAAGCATCTGATCATCACCGCGCGGCACGATCAGGTTGTCACCACGCATAATGCCAAGAATAACAATATTGAGGTTGGGAAATATTTCAGTTAATTGCCGGAGCGGTGTATTCACGATAGGACAGCCGTCTTGGCAACGCACCGCGATCACACGCAACCGTCCACCGCCAAACGGCAGCATGTCAAGAGCACCAGGAAGTTGCAGGCGGCGTTCGATGGCATGCGCAACTTCTATTTCCGGAGAAATAATCAAATCGATCGGCAAATGGTCTGGACTGTAAAGATCTGCCCACGAAGGCTTCAGATAGCTCTGGTCCCGAATGCGTGCGATTTTCTCAGGAACGCCGAATATCGAATGAGCGACTTGGCAAGCCACCATATTAACTTCGTCAGAATAGGTCACGGCGATGACCATATCAGCGTTTTTCGCACCTGCCTCGTCGAGTACATCAGGCAAAGAGGCGTTGCCAACCATACATCTAACCTCTGCCGTCTCTAGTAGCTTTTGAACAATTTCCTGATCATTGTCGATTACAGTAACGTCGTTCGCCTCACCGGCGAGTTGACGGGCGATGCTCGCGCCGACCTGGCCAGCGCCGCAGACGATGACGTTCATCCTTGAATACCCCGTGTGATCACGGCCGCTCACTCTCCTCCGCCGTGCGCAGCCTGTCCCGTGCACGATCCGCTTCAGTCACGTTTAGACCTTTTAGTTTGCGGTGGAGCGCAGACCGCTCCATGCCTACAAATTGGGCCGTGCGTGAAATATTCCCACCAAATCGACTGAGTTGTGTTGACAAATATTCGCGCTCGAACACTTCGCGTGCATCACGTAAAGACAATGCCATAATTTCTCCGGTCCATCGGTCGGATGACATTTCGCCCACGGCCGCACCCAATTCCGGTGGCAGCATCGCCGCGGTCACGACATCTTCGGAGGAGCCTGGTGCCATGATCAGCAGCCACTCAATAACATTACGTAATTGCCGAACATTGCCGGGCCAATCGCAGGACTGCAGGACCGCCATGGCATCTGCAGCGATTTCTCGGGGCGGTAAACCCGAAGACCCGGCGGCACGTTGCATAAAATGACGTGCCAATTCAGGAATGTCTTCTCGCCGATCGCTGAGAGCAGGCATGACGATAGGTACTACGTTTAGCCGGTAAAACAAGTCCTCACGAAAACGCTTCGCACGAATTTCCTCCGCGAGGTCTCGATTGCTCGCCGAGATCACCCGCACGTCCACTTCGACGCGAGTGCTACCACCGACGCGCTCAAAGGATTGTTCCTGTATCACCCTCACCATCTTTCCCTGGGTTTCGAGCGGCATATCCGCTACTTCGTCGAAAAAGAGTGTCCCGCTATGAGCTCGCTCAAAGGTACCGACGCGACGCGGATTACCAGTGTCTGGATATCCTTGCTCCGTTCCGAACAGTTCCGTTTCAAGTCTGTCCGGACGCATCATTGATGAATTTACTACTACGAAGGGACCGTTATTGCGGTAGGAATTATCATGAATGATCCTAGCAATGACCTCCTTACCGGACCCCGCTGGTCCAGTAATCATAATACGGCTGCCCGTGGGTGCGATCTTGCTGATGGCAGATTGGATGCCGCTTATGCTGGACGAGCTTCCGATCAAGCCCGGCTTCGGCCCCATGCGCAGCTTCAGTTCCTTGTTTTCACGACGTAAGTCTGTCGCTTCCAAGGCACGTGACACCTGCAACAGAAGTCGATCGGCCTTGAATGGCTTCTCTATAAAATCATAGGCGCCCAATTTTATTGCCGAAACTGCGGTTTCAATATTGCCATGACCGCTAATCATTATGATCGGTAATTCAGGGTGGGTATGACGCAGTAACTTAAGCAATTCCATGCCATCTAAACTGCTGCCCTGCATCCAAATATCGAGGATGACTAACGCGGGCGGCGGGCTAGCCTCAAGTATGGAGAGAGCCACATCACTATTTTCTGCAACTTGCAGGCTATAACCCTCGTCTTCAAGAATCCCGGCTACGAGCATGCGAATATCCTGCTCGTCATCCACTATCAGAATATCGCGTGACATCGCTTAATCCCTGGTCCCCAGTTTTTTATCTGTTTTGATTTGCGCTAACTTTTTGCCCTCTATCCTATTAGGGAACCGTAACGTTGCGAGGGCTCCACTCCCTGACCGATCCAACAATTTAAACTCCCCAGCATGATCCTCCATGATCTTGCTAACAATAGCGAGACCTAGACCAGTGCCGCGCTCCCGAGTGGTCACGTAGGGTTCTGTCAACCGGTCACGATTCTCCTTTGGCAAACCCGGACCATCGTCTGCAATTTCAATGAAAATCATACCGTCTTCAAGGCCCGCCTTAACTGCAATTTTCCCCGCCTTTACTGTTGTGCCTGGAGATTCATGCAATCCCTCAATTGCTTCAGCACTATTTTTTAGGAGATTGGTCAAGCATTGGCCCAATTGTCGAGAGTCGCAGTCCATTAATATGGTCTCGTCTGGCAGCTCGAGAGTGAAGTCAATGTCAGGATGCGCCACGCGCTGGAGCATAACAGCCTGTTGCAAGATCAATTGTAAATTCTCTCGTTGCATCACTGGGGTTGGCATACGCGCGAAAGCAGAAAACTCATCCACCATCTGTCGAATATCGCCAACTTGGCGCACAATCGTGTCTGTACAAGCTGAGAAAATTTCTGGCTCGGATGATACCTCCTGTAAATATTTTTTCTTTAGACGCTCCGCCGATAATTGTATTGGGGTAAGTGGATTTTTGATTTCGTGTGCGATACGCCGAGCAACATCCGCCCAGGCTGCAGTACGTTGAGCCGCGACTAGAGCCGTGATGTCATCGAAGGTTACAACGTAACCAACGATCACCTTGTCAACCCTTTCTGCCACGATTCGCACCATCAGGGTGCGCCGGCGATCGCCACGATCAAGCTCTAATTCTTCCTCGATTAATCGTTCGGGCCGTGTTTGAGCCTCACCCAAGAGGTGCGCCATTTCTGGAATGGCATCTTCCACTGAGCGCCCGATCAGCGAGTCGGCCGTAGAACTGAGAAAGCCGAGGGCAGAGCGATTTGGCAGCGTAATCAACCCATCTGCATCGAGACCTACCACACCGGCAGAAACTCCGCCCAATACTGCTTCAGTAAACTGACGCCGCTCGTCTAGTTTTCTGTTAGCCTCAATAAGCTCATCCCGCTGTTCCTGAATTTGCCCCGTCATGCGATTGAATGCCCGACTTAAAATCCCAATCTCATCCCCAGCATCACCTTCTTCCACCCGCGCAGATAACTCGCCTGAACGCACCCGTTCAGCGGCAGATATCAGCCCGCTGATGGGTCTTACCAGTTGGTTCGAAAAGGTTAAGCCTACCCAAATCGAAGCGAGCAAAACTAGTAGCGTGACCACAACAAAAATCAAAACGAAGGTTATCTGAAAACCCGATTGCCGGCGTTCTAATTTCTTATATTGTCCGACAGCACCCTGCACCCTTTGCACGTGGCTGAGCACACTGCTTTCGATGTAGCGCCCCACATATAAATAAGCGTCAACAAAAGCGACAAGTCGCACCAGTGCGCGAACACGTTCATCTGCCTCGCTTGTCAATACAACAACCTCGCCGGCCGCAGCGCGGGCCATTACAGGCTCAGGTATACGCTCTAATTCGAGAGCAAAGCTCAAACCACTTTTGGCAATGACTCGACCATCGCGGGTCAGGACCGCAGCATCCGAAAGTGAGCGCAGTTCCGCGAGACGATTTACGAGTTGGTTTAAATGCCGCGTATTGTTTGTTAGATAGGGTGCTTGGCTGTTGAGATCGTTGGCCATCGCTAGTGCGTGGCCGCGAATAGCCTCTCGATGTTCACCCATATATGATTCGGCAACAATTACCGATTGATCCAGTGCTGTCGAAACTTGGCGTGAAAACCAAGCCTGCAAACCGAAATTCAGAAACAAGGCTGAGAATACGGCGACTACAATTGCCGGCGTTACGGATACAAGACTAAACAGCCAGACCAACCGAATGTGCAGCCTAGAGCCAGCCGAGCCTCTGCGACGCTCCAACCAAAGACGCACCAATCGCACTGCAACTATCGCTCCTAATATCAACAGTAAAACGAGGTCGATATTAAGCAAGATCAGCACATTGGTCGGGCTCGGTCCAAAGGGCGCAGTACCGGACATCGCGGCATATGTAGCGGCACCGGAGACAATTGCCGCCACAGCCAGTGCAATTGCAAGTTTACGAGGCAATCCAAATGTCTCTGACCAACGGGTGAGGCGCTGGCGCAAGGGCCGGAGCCGTGCCGCCAAGGGAGCAGGTTGTGACTCTGAATGCGCTGGTTCGCTATGCATCGTTGGAAAAGTCCAACTTGATACCGCGCATTACCCGAATATTCAGGTCGCGAATCTTCTTACGCAGCGTGTTCCGATTCAAGCCCAGCATCTTCGCCGTCTGCAATTGATTGCCACCGGTCGCCGAGAGGGAGATCGTCAATAACGGCCGTTCAATCTCACGCAAAATGCGACCATACAACCCATCCGGCGGTAGCTCATTCACATGGGCCGCAAAATATTCGTTGAGATGGCGCGCAACGGCCAGACCCAAATTATCGTCAGCTGGCAGTGCCTTAGCGCGTGGAGTAGCGTCTTTATTCTGACTAAACGTTAGAGACGCGCTTCCTAGCAATTCATTGTCCACGGCGTCAGGATTAACCACTTCCTCGGCAGGAAGGACCCCAGCGTTACAGACCGTAAGCGACAACACCACCAAATCTGGATCCGACCCAAGTGGAGACGCTCGTGCATCAACTACATACCATTTATTTGCACGCAGCAGGTTTACTTCCACTGCATGCTCGATCATCGTCTGCCCATTTAGACGCACCTGATCGACCAGCGAAAACAAGTTGCAGTGAGGGAGCACAACCCCGAACAGGCCAATTTCCATCAATACAGTAGCGCGTGTGCCGAGCAACTCCTCGGCCTGGGGATTAGCGTAGGATATACTTCCCTCCTGCCCGACCAATAACACGGCCACCGGAAGTACTTCGAGAATGTCCTTATCCGTCTCATGGATACTGTCATCAATTGGCCGAGACCGTTCTAGCGGAACCGTTCTCATGCCGCCTCGCAATCCTCCAATTGACGGTAATAATTACTGATCTCGTTCATAACGTCGTCAGGATCACCGATCCGATTGATCCCCGCACAAAATTTCTTTGCACCGATCAAGCCATCGCAATACCAGCCAATATGTTTACGTGCCACTCGAACGCCAACTTCATTGCCGTAGTGAGATAAAAGCCCACGGTAATGGGACAACACAACTTCACCCTGCTCCGCGATAGATGGTGCGGAAAGTTTTCGCCCGTAGCGTAGGTAATGGGAAACTTGAGCCGGAAACCAAGGCCGACCATAAGCACCACGGCCGATCATGACCGCATCCGCACCGGAGCGCTTAAGCAGATTTACCGCACTTTCCTCGTCTATTACGTCGCCATTTCCGACGACCGGTATTTTCACTGCCTTTTTGACCTCGGCAATAAAATCCCAATCAGCCCAACCACTATAAAACTGGCAGCGCGTTCGGCCGTGTACCGTGATCATTCGGATGCCGCTGGCCTCAGCAATCCTTGCTAGGCGAGGTGCATTGCGACTGTCGTCATCCCAACCAGTTCGCATTTTAAGGGTAACCGGAAGACTTACAGCGTTTACCACACTCCGCATGATACGTTCGGCAAGCGCCTCATCACGCATTAGGGCAGAACCGGATTGGCCATTAACCACCTTCTTTGCCGGACACCCCATATTGATGTCAATCAGCGCTACACCTTCCTGTTCGTTTAGCTTCGCCGCCTCGGCCATAACTTCTGGCACACACCCAGCGAGTTGCACAGCAAACGGTTTTTCATCGTTGGAACGTTTCAAAAGTTCCTGGGCGCGTCGCGATTTCTTTAACATCTCGCGGCTTGCAATCATTTCTGAATAGGTTAACCCCGCACCAAAACTCTTCACCAAGCGACGGAACGGCATATCGCTCACTCCCGACATGGGCGCGAGCAGAACGGGATTCGCAATATTAAGCGGTCCAATTTGGAGCGTATCAACAATGCTCATTATTTAAACATAGCCTAATCTGCCTAAAAGATGGGCATTATCTGTTGTGTTTTTGAATCATGTAATTCCTAAATAGAAATAACATATTATCCATTTTTATCATAACTTTATAATATTTTATTAACTTTTTAAATATACTTATGAAATCCTAGGATTCGGCCCATGCAATAGGGTCGTCAACAAATTCGATAAAACGATGTCTAATTTGGGAGAGCAAAAAAATAGATCGCGTATAACAAAAGGGCTTTCTCTACTATCGTAGATAGATTTATCTCTATGGCACAGTATTACCGTATATGAAGCGACTAACGCCCTGCTCCAGCGTGCAGTGCATAGCAGGCAAATTTATCGAAATAGTCGCATCACAATATCTCATATGATCATAGGTATTGGTATCCGGCGCCAAGTTATCTTCAGGACCCGCATAACGTTAGGCTATACCTAAAGCCAATTTGTTCGAACGGGCTTATCCAAGATGATCTGCCATCGTTGCAACCAGTACCCGTTGTCCAAGAGTGGTCAATTCCAAAACAAAGCGATAGATTTAAATTTTGCATTACCAAACGAGGAACCATTTTGCGCAATCTTGCGCTCATAGTTGCTGCAGGACGTGGCCATCGCGTCGGCGGGCCTATGCCTAAGCAATATCGCAGCCTTGCCGGGCGTCCCGTACTGTCGCACACAATTGCTGCATTTGCAGGACTAGAGAAAATTGATGCCGTGCGAGCCGTTATCCACCCCGATGACGATGAACTCTACCGAGAAGCAATCCGTGCGCTTGACGACGGCCTGGAAAGCAAAGTGCTTGCGCCTACCAATGGTGGTAAAACTCGACAGGATTCCGTGCGTCGCGGGCTTGAAAGCCTAGCTCAGAACGCACCCTATGCCGTGCTTATCCACGATGGGGCAAGGCCGCTTGTAAGCAAAAAAATTATAATCCAGACCCTTGATTTGTTGACGGAAAACGTCGGAGCCATCGCAGCACTCCCTCTGAACGATAGCCTAAAATGCGCAAATGAAGAAGGCAAACACATAACCAGAGATGTCGCTCGAGACGGGTTTTGGCGGGCACAAACGCCACAAACTTTCCGATTTCCTGAAATTCTGGCGGCGCACCGCGAGGCAAAGCTCCATAACGCCACCGACGACGCGGCAGTTGCCGAACAGAACGGTTTGCGCATTGCCCTGGTAATGGGGGAAGAGGAAAATATCAAAATCACCACGGAGTCCGATATGGCTCGCGCTGAGCAACTTCTCAATCATAGATCACCGACGACTGGTTCCACTTGGCGGGTAAAGGTCGGCATGGGATATGACGTTCACCGCTTCATTGAAGGCGGTAACATTCTCACAATCTGCGGCGTACACGTGCCGTTTGAAAAGGGGATTGCTAGCCATTCTGATGGTGATGTAGCGCTTCACGCCGTAGTCGACGCAATACTGGGTGCGCTGGGAGAGGGTGACATTGGGGTTCATTTTCCACCGACCAACGAACAATGGCGCGGCGCATCTTCAGATATTTTCATAGGCCACGCGCTCCAGTTGCTGACGATGCGAGGCGGCAAGCTTGACCATATCGACGTTACAGTGATTTGCGAACGGCCAAAATTGCATAATCACCGTGCTGCAATGCAGAACAAGCTTGCCTCGCTACTCTGTCTGCCGGAGGACGCAGTAAGTCTCAAAGCAACGACAACGGAAAAACTCGGTTTTACCGGACGGGAGGAAGGAATCGCTGCTCAAGCACTGGCAACACTTCGTATTCCCGTGCCAGTAGAGCAGAAAAGCCAAAATGAATATGTCTGAAACGCATCCTGCGGCATCTTGGCACCCTGCACATATCCTTGCGACATGGTTTGGCACTGGGTTATCTCCAATCGCACCCGGCACAGCCGGTTCCCTTGCCGCTCTCCCCTTCGCCTATGTTATTAGCTACTATCTGGGCATTATTGGACTCGGCATCGCTATCTCAATCATTGTTGCTGTCGGTTTTTGGGCCGCACACCTCTTTAGCAAGCGTACCAAAAGTGAGGACGCCGGGCCGGTCGTCATTGACGAGGTGTCTGGACAATGGCTAACCCTCCTGCTGGTACCTGCGGATATCCTATTTTACGCCATCGGGTTCGTGCTGTTCCGAATCGCAGATATTGTAAAACCCTGGCCCATATCTTGGGTGGACCGCAGGATAAAAGGCGGTTTAGGGGTAATGCTCGATGATATTTTGGCGGGTGGATTAGCCGCTATAATTTTGTGGAACATTTGGCTATTGACGAAGATATGAACTTCTCCCCTGCCCTTACCAGACTTGCGGAACAACTTATTAATGCCTGCCGCGATAAAAAACTCAAACTCGCCACTGCGGAATCCTGTACTGGGGGATTAATTGCCGGCTGCCTTACGGCGGTAACAGGGTCGTCAGTTGTGATCGAGCGAGGCTTCGTTACCTATTCTAACGAAGCGAAGAGCGAAATGCTTAATGTGCCCGAATCACTCATCATCCGCGTCGGGGCAGTGAGCGAAGAAGTAAGCCGCTCGATGGCCGAGGGCGCACTAGCCAATTCGCGGGCCCAACTTACTCTAGCGGTCACAGGAATCGCGGGTCCCGGCGGCGGCACAGTCGAAAAACCGGTCGGTCTAGTGCATCACGCCTGCTCGCTTATGGGCAAAACTACCCTGCATGAACGACATGTCTACTCGGGTGATCGCAATGCTGTTCGGGTTTCATCCATCAAAACGTCTCTTAGAATGGCTATAAAATTTCTTGAGAAACACAGCGAGACGGTTTGCCTGCAATCTATTTCGCGGGAACAATAGGATTCGGGTACAGCTTGCCTGCAGTTGGAGACCCATAGATCTCTCGCGCACGGGATTCGAAGGCATGCACCATGCGATGCACTGCCTCGGTAAAGACAATTCCCATAATTTTCTGAAGAAGACGAGAACGAAACTCGAAGTCGACGGAAAAATTTATTTCACAGCCCTCGCTATGTGTCAGAAACTGCCAATGATTGATCAAATAACGAAACGGCCCGTGGGTATAGCGTACATCGATCCTGCGATTATCTCGATCTAGCTCAACATGGGAGCCAAAATTTTCGCGTATCATGTGAAAGCCAATAAGCATATCAGCATCTAGTGAAGTTTCTTCGCGCTTGGTAATGCGTGCTCCCAAGCACCAGGGCAGAAATTCAGGATACCGTTCCACATCGGCGACTAGTTCAAACATCTTCTGAGGCGGATGGCCAAGGACACGATTTTCAGTATACTTGGGCATGGAGGAGCCTATTCCTCTCTTCCAGAGTTTCTACGACTAGCGAGTTGCGCCTTTCGGTTTCTACGAAGCTGGGCGAAATCGTCTCCGGCAAAATAGGATGAGCGGGTTAGCGGCGTCGCCGAAACCATAAGGAAACCTTTTGCATAAGCAAGGCGCTCATATTCCTTAAACTCATCTGGCGTAACAAAGCGAAGTACTTCGTGATGACGTTTAGTGGGCTGAAGATATTGACCGATGGTGATGAAATCGACCTGGGCCGATCGTAGATCGTCCATCACCTGAAGTACCTCACGGCGCTCCTCACCCAGACCGACCATAATGCCGGATTTGGAAAAAATAGATGGATCTTTTTCCTTTGCTCGGTCGAGTAAGCGCAAAGAATGATAATAGCGCGCACCAGGTCGAACTTCCGTATAAAGTCTGGGAACAGTTTCAAGGTTGTGGTTGAACACATCCGGCTTAGCCGCAACGACGGATTCAAGGGCTCCATCCTTGTTGCGAAAATCAGGCGTCAACACTTCGATGGTCGTCTTCGGAGACGCCTCACGCAATCGCTCGATGCAACGTACAAACTGTCCTGCACCACCATCCTCTAAATCATCCCTATCAACCGATGTAATCACCATATGGGAGAGGCCAAGGGTCGCCACGGCCTGAGCCAGCTCTTCCGGTTCATGTGGGTCAAGTTTATCGGGACGGCCGGTCGCAACATTACAAAAGGCGCAGGCACGAGTGCAGACTGAACCAAGAATCATTACTGTGGCGTGACCTTGTGCCCAGCACTCGCCGATATTCGGGCATGCCGCCTCCTCACACACGGTATTGAGCTTGTGCGTGCGCATCAACTTACGGGTCAAATGATATTCCGCTGAGTTGGGCGCCTTTACTCGGAGCCAAGGTGGTTTTGGCACGCGCTCAGGTCGCTCTCTCATGGATGTCACGCTAGATTTGGTCATGTGAAGTACCAATAATGACTACCCGCTAGATGTGGAGTACCCGATCGTATGCGTCAAGAACCGATTCATGCATCATTTCTGAAAGGGTCGGGTGTGGAAAGATCGTACGCATTAAGTCAGCCTCGGTACATTCCATAGTTTTTGCAATTGTATAACCTTGAATTAACTCGGTGACTTCCGCACCAATCATATGAGCACCTAACAATTCGCCCGACTTGGCATGGAACACGGTCTTGATCATTCCTTCCGCCTCACCTAGGGCGATAGCTTTACCATTACCCACGAATGGAAACCGACCGACGCGCACCTCATAACCCATTTCTAGCGCCGCCGCTTCACTTAAGCCAACGGAAGCAATTTGCGGACGGCAGTAGGTACAACCGGGTACATGAGACATCTCGAGCGGTTGGAGGCCTTTGACGCCAGCGATCTTTTCAACGCAAAGCACGCCTTCATGCATCGCTTTATGTGCAAGCCAAGGCGGTCCGGTAACATCGCCGATGGCATAGATGCCAGGTGCACCAGTTTCCATCCATGGACCAGTTTCGATATGGCCACGATCAACCTTTACCCTACATTTCTCCAGACCAATATTTTCAACATTACCAATGATGCCAACAGCAAGAATAGTACGGTCGAAGTTCTGCTTTTTGCTTTTGCCTCCCGCCGTTTTGATCTCGGCAATGAGTCCATTCTTGCCACGTTTCTCGAGTGTAACCACTGAAGCACCGGTAAAAATCGTCATACCCTGTTTTCTAAATTGCTTCTCGGCTAGAGCCGAGATTTCCTCATCCTCGAGCGGGAGGATGCGTGGCTGAATTTCCACCACCGTCACCTCGGCGCCAAGATCAGAATAAAAGCTGGCAAACTCCATGCCGATAGCGCCAGAGCCAACGATGAGCAAACGCTTGGGTATAACCTTGGGGACCATGGCTTCCTTATAGGTCCAAATCAAGTGACCATCGGCTTTGAGGCCAGGCAGGTCGCGTGCTCGCGCCCCGGTTGCCAAGATGATATTTTTAGCAGTGAGTTCGGTAACGGCCTTTCCGTTCTTTACGAACCCTATTTTATCCTTTCCGAGAAGCCGCCCTTCTCCGTCAAACACTTTAATCATGTGTTTTTTCATGAGCAATTCGACGCCCTTGGAAAGCTGACCCGCGACTTGGCGCGAGCGTCCAACAATCCTTTCGAGATCAAACGTTACTTCGCCAGCAAAGAGGCCGTATTCGTCGAGACGCTCTAAAGTATGGCGGATTTCAGAGACACGTAGCAACGCCTTGGAAGGTATGCAGCCCCAGTTAAGGCAAATCCCACCAAGATGCTCGCGTTCGACTACGGCAATGTTCATGCCGAGTTGAGCGGCACGAATTGCGGCCACATATCCTCCCGGACCGCCCCCAAGTATAACGGCATCAAAGTCTTGATCAGCCATGATATCCTCCGCTCTAACCCCTGGCAGTTAAAGCAGCATAGTCAAGGGGTCCTCAATGAGCCCCCTGAAAACAGAAAGGAATTTGGCACCAGCAACACCGTCGACCACGCGGTGGTCAACCGAAAGAGTGCATGACATGACCGTCGCAATTGCGAGTGCGCGATCCTTAACCACAGGGCGCTGCTCACCGAGACCAACGGCCAGGATCATCGATTGTGGCGGATTAATTATTGCCGCGAACTCCTTGACACCGAACATGCCAAGATTGGAAATGCTGAAGGTGCCGCCTTGATATTCATCCGGCGCGAGGTTCATCGGTTTTGCGCGGGCACGAGCAGCTAATTCCTTCATCTCATCAGATAGCGTTGTTAACCCTTTCTGATCGGCGTTGCGCAATATTGGTGTTACCAACCCGTCCTCGATGGAAACTGCCACAGAGATGTCAATGCTGGTGTAGCGCCTTAGGTTGCCATCGACCCAAGAAGCATTACAGTTCGGCACCTTGCGTAATGCCAGAGCCGAGGCGCGAACAATGAAGTCATTGACTGAGAGCTTGTACTCACTCGATCTATCATTCAGTTCCTGACGAACCTTAAGAAGCTCATCAATCTCGCAGTCTATTGTTAGGTAAAAATGCGGTATCGTTAGTTTCGATTCCTGCAAACGCTGAGCAATGACCTTGCGCATATTGCTAGTCGGCAGATCTTCATAGGGTTCTAGAACGCCTATCGATGGGCGCACTAGCGCCTCAGTTTGCACGGATGCAATTTCTGGCCTAGCAGGAGCACTATCCTCGAGTGCGGCTTCAATATCTGCCTTGACGATGCGACCTTTGGGACCGCTGCCAGATATCGCTACAAGATCAAGACCGGACTGTTCAGCCATACGGCGCGCCAGAGGGCTTGCGAAAATACGCTCCTGACCTTGCTGCGTTGGTTCAGCGCTTATTGGCGCTCCTGTTGCTGCTGACACAGCTACGGCAGCAGTCGGGGGCACTTGTGTATGAGCAGTTTTCTCAACCGGCGGCGTCTCTCCAGGGACTTGTAGTGCCGACTCAACGGTCGGAATTTCCCAGCCATCAAGAGCAGAAGAGTCTTCATGAGGTTCTAGAATAATACCGATCACCGCATTGACAGGGACATTCTCTGTACCGTCTTGCGCAATAATCTTGCCTAGCACCCCATCGTCAACGGCTTCAATTTCCATTGTAGCCTTATCGGTCTCAATTTCGCATAGCAAATCGCCAACAGAGATCTCGTCGCCTTCCTTCTTAATCCAACTCGCGATATTTCCATCGGTCATGGTAGGTGAGAGAGCTGGCATCAGCACATTTATAGGCATGAGATGGATCTCCTTGGTATTTTTTTCGCGACCTGGCGTGCAGTTTATTCACTTTGAGTAACATAATTCACAGGCCGCAGCTGCAATATCATCTGCTTGCGGCAATGCCTTAGCTTCCAGGTTTGCGGCATAGGGTAGTGGCACATCGTTGCCAGAAATACGCGTTACTGGAGCGTCGAGATAATCAAAGGCGCGTTGCATTACGATTGCAGAAATTTCCGCGCCGACTCCCGCCGTTGGCCAGCCCTCCTCAACCGTGATCAAGCGGTTAGTTTTTTTCACAGAAGCAATAATACAATCTTCGTCAAGTGGGCGAATTGTACGAAGATCGATCACTTCGGCACTGATGCCCTCATTCGCCAGTTGCTCTGCGGCGAGGAGCGCCTTTCCTACCATAATGGAGAAAGCGGCGATGGTAACATCGCTCCCCTGTAGCAACACATTGGCGCTACCAATAGGGATGGTATGGTCAGCGCCGTCGGGCATTTCGAAACTCTGGCCATACAAAATTTCGTTTTCTAGGAAAATTATTGGGTTGGAATCTCGAATCGCAGATTTCAGGAGACCCTTAGCATCGCCTGCCGAAAAAGGGGCCACGACCTTAAGGCCGGGCACATGAGCGAACCAGCCAGCGTAGCACTGCGAATGCTGCGCTGCGACACGGGTGGCAGCGCCATTTGGACCGCGAAAAACAATGGGCACGGTAACAATACCGCCTGACATATAGCTCGTCTTTGCGGCAGAATTGATAATCTGGTCGATTGCCTGCATGGCAAAATTGAATGTCATGAATTCAACGATGGGCTTAAGACCGACCATGGCAGCACCAATGCCAATACCGGCAAAGCCCGCCTCGGTGATTGGCGTGTCTATTATCCGCCGGGCGCCAAACTCTTCTAGCAGCCCCTGGCTCACCTTATAGGCTCCTTGATATTCGGCAACCTCCTCGCCCATCAGAAAGACATCATCATTCGCGCGCATTTCTTCCGCCATCGCATCCCGAAGCGCTTCGCGGACTGTCAATTCCGTCATGATTACCGCTCCTACTTAATCCAAAGTAAGAATATTGGTATACATTTCGCTCACATCGGGTTCTTGATTATTTTGCGCAAAATCTGCCGCTTCATTGACTTTGGCCTTAATCTCGCGATCAATCTCCCTAAGCATTTCGTCGTCTGCGTACCCTGCCGACACCATCAATTCGCGAACATGTTCAATAGGGTCGCGCTCTTGACGCATTTTCGAAACTTCCTCTCGGGTACGATATTTTGCCGGATCCGACATGGAGTGTCCGCGATATCGATATGTCATCATTTCTAGGAGCGCCGGACCATTGCCGGCTCGGCATTTCCCGACCGCGGCTTTCGCAATCGAGTTAACTGCCAACACGTCCATGCCGTCGGCTTGATGGCCTGGGATGCCAAAAGATTCGCCACGTTGGCATAGCTCCTGAACCGCAGTCGAACGCTTGACGGAGGTTCCCATGGCATATTGATTATTTTCGATGACAAAAATCACAGGCAGTTTCCATAAGGCAGCCATGTTAAAAGCTTCGAAAACCTGTCCTTGATTAGCAGCACCATCGCCAAAATAAGTTACAGAGACCCTGTCATTGCCCCGGTATTTATGTGCAAAACCGAGGCCCGCACCAAGTGGCACTTGCGCACCAACAATGCCGTGACCGCCATAAAACCCACCTTCCAGGGCAAACATGTGCATAGAGCCGCCTTTACCCTTGGAAGTCCCATCAACGCGCCCAGTCAGTTCGGCCATTACCGCTTTGGGATCGGCCCCAGAAACTAGCATGTGAGCATGGCAGCGATAGCCCGTTATCACCGTATCGCCTGGTCCAAGCGCGTGCTGGATACCGGTTACAACCGCTTCCTGTCCTATGTAGAGGTGACAAAAACCGCCAATCAGGCCCATGCCATACATTTGTCCGGCCTTTTCCTCAAACCGGCGGATCATTAGCATTTCTCGATAATAGGTTTCGAGGGTGTCACACGAAGCCTTGCAGTTAACTCCTCGCGATTTGCTACGCTTTAAACCCTTCGCATTCTTTGTAGCTCTTGCCATAGGTTTTCTCGTAGTTTCAAGCAGCACAAGCTAACTCCGGTGCAGCGCTCTGGCAAGAGTCGTACGCGCCTATTACTTGCTATGGCAAGCATATTAAAGTGCTCAATGTCAGCACTTAGCTTAATCTCCTAGTTGGGTCTCGAGCAAAATGATGTCGTCTGGGCCTGCAAGATTAAGAACCGCACGGACACGTTCCTCCAGGAGATCAAGATCGAGACTTTTCGGATGCATTAGAGTGATCCTATGCGCAAGGGCGTCCGCCTGTACCTGCAGCCCTGCCAGTTTCTGTTCGGCCACGAAAATATCTTGGCCACGCTGGATCCAGGCAAGCAACCCACGGTCCTCTTGAATGCCGAGATAAATAAGATAGACCAACGCTAACGAGCCTAGAAGCGGCGCGGCCAGAAAGCGGGCACGTTTGCGAATCTCACGAATCGTCTGGTCCATGGAGGTAACGGATCACAGGCGATTCAAACCTGTCAATAGAGAGAGCTATCTCTCTCATAAGATGCTACGCCGGAAGAAGTTACGAAGCCGTCCGCGATATCTTGCCTAAGAGCCTCCTCATCGCGTGCGTTTGGCGCACCAAAACCACCACCACCTGGCGAATGGACGAGGATGCGATCGCCACGCTTTAGACGAATGTTTACAAACTTCGACGGGCTCACGGTACCAAATAACTCAACCGTCGTACGGAATTTTTCTTCACCCGCTGGGCATATATAGATCCCACCTGGAGCACCGAAACTGCCACCATCAAGCCCGTAGGCGCCACAAGTCATACGGTCAAACAGCGCGCTAGCCGTTACCTCATCTGAGGTTACTTCGAAAATTCTGCGTATACCGAGGCCACCGCGCCACGTTCCGGCGCCTCCTGAATCGGGACGCAACTCGTAGCATAGATTGATTAGAGGAAATCGACTCTCAAAAACCTCTACCGGCGTGGTACGGATGGTGCTGCCATGAGCGATACATTGTGCACTATTTCCATCACGGCCATTTCCCCCACCCCAGCCGCCACCATCGAGTTGGTACTGAGTATAAAATTCACCGGTATCGGGATGAACCCCACCAAGCAACAAATTGCATGCGGTGCCGCCTTCAGGCGCGGGCACACGATCTGGAATAGCTTTCGCTAGAGCGCCCTGAATCGCCGAGATAACACGCGGTTGGCCTTCAGTATTACCAGCAACACTCGGGGCAGGAAAAACTGGGTTAACTACAGTCCCTGGAGGTGCCACCACTTTAATCGGCTTAAAACAGCCCTTGTTGAGAGGCACATCACGCGCGCCAATACTTTGCAGCACAGCGGTGCAACCGGCTGCAGAAGTAGCAACATAAGTTACGTTGATCGGTCCGAGAGCCTGAGGATCTGATTTCGATAGGTCGATGACGATTTCATCATCCATAATATCGATCCGCGAGCGAATGTAATAAGGTTTAGCAACGACGCCATCATCCTCGAAATAATCCTCAAAGCAATAAACACCATTAGGCAATTTTCGGATCTCTCCACGCATCCAACTCTCAGCGTGTGAGATCAAAGCATCACCAATATGCCCGAATGTATCAACGCCGAGACGCGATACAAGAGCCTGAAGACGCCGCTCTGCCGTAGTCAAAGAGCCCATTATGGCGTGAAAATCGCCCCAAGTAGTATTGGGAGTGCGATGATTAGCCATAACGATCCGCCATACATCCTGAACATATTCACCTCCCTCCATGAGCTTGACCGGTGGTAAGCGGAGGCCCTCCTGGAATACTTCAGTTGCCGTGCTGGCAAAGGAACCGACTGCCATTCCGCCAATTTCTGCAACATGCGCTATATTTGCGGCGAAGCCGACCAGTTCGTCACCGATATAGACAGGCTTCATCAAAAGATGCTCGGGCATGTGACACTGACCACGGTAGGGGTCATTGTGTATCACCACATCCCCGGGGTGAAAATTCTCAATACCTAACTCTTCGACACAATGAGGAACTGTGTGAAGACCGGCACAGATGATAGCAGGGTTCATCTCGGCCTGACCGATAAGACGCAAATCCTTGTCGAAAAGCATGCAGGAGAAATCACGCGATTCCGAAAAGATCGGCGAGTACGCGGTACGCACCATGGTGCTTGCCATCTCGTCGCAAATATTCCGGAGCGCATTATTCACGATGGTCAAGGTTACCGGGTCGCGTTCTGGCACCTGCGAGACGTTGAGAGGGTCTTGAACTCCATATAGGTTAAGAAGGAGAGTGCCATCAGCTTGAATTACCACCTCGTCGTCAGGGTGAATCAGTGTGGTAGAATCCATCTCCTCAATGAGTGCCGGCCCTTTGATGCGGCTACCGGCGGTAAGGCACAGACGGCGATAAACGGCCGTCTCTAAGAATCCTTTACCTGAGAAATAGACTGGGCGTGTAGCATGCTTGTCCTCATCTCCGCCAACAGGCGCCGTTAACAGCGCTTCGGCGGCTTCCTCGCCAAGCGCAATTACACGAACCTCAGTAATTTCTACCACCTTGTCGCGCATTGAATATCCGTAAAGTTCCTCATGACGAATATGCAAATCCTCGATCACCTGATCGAACACTGTTTGGTCGATATCAATTTTGGTTAAAGGAATGACTTCGCCAAACGCCTGGCCGAGATAGCGCATATTCAGGAGTCCGCGAATCTCTGCCTCACCTTCATGGCCCTCGCGATCGAGATCATTGCGCGCTGCATTAGAAATTTCGCGTAGCTGGTCTGTGAGAAGAGAAAGATCAATCCGGTCTGAGCGATGCAACACCGTGCGCGCCCGATCAACCCGTTGATTAGTTAACAGCGTCCCCAGTGCCGAGCAAAGGCCAGGGTGAGGTGGCACCACGACGTGTTCCATATCGAGCCTGGCTGCAACATCAGAGGCATGAAGCGAACCAGCTCCGCCAAATGCGGTGAGGCCGAAAGTGCGATGATCAAGACCACGCTCGACTGTCATTAATCGGATGGCGTCGGCCATATTCTCTGCCACGGTGTCAAGGATGGCGAGCGCCGCCTCCTCTGGTCTAAGATTGAGTTCTTCAGCAAGTTTTGCGATTGCCTGATGAGCAAGCTCAGGCTTGAGTATCATTTGGCCGCCGAGGAAATAGTTGGAATCAAGCCGCCCAAGCACGATATTAGCATCTGTAATGGTAGGCTCGGTACCGCCTCGATCATAGCAAGCAGGGCCAGGATCAGCACCTGCGCTCTTTGGTCCAACGCGAAGGAAGCCACCACTATCAACATAGGCAATAGACCCGCCGCCGGCGCCGATGGTGGTGTAATCAATAAAAAGCGCACTCACCGGCACGCCCCATTCGACCTCATATTCCGTGGTTGACCCAAACTCTCCGTCAATGATCAAGCCGACATCAGCACTGGTGCCACCCATATCAAGGGTAACCGAATTACCTCCGAGATGATCACGTGCAAAACGACGCCCAGCAATGACACCACCAGCAAGACCGGAAAGAAAGATTTGCACTGGCAGGTCCGACGCAGTGGCGGCGTCAGCATGGCCACCATTTGACTTCATCAAGGTTAGCGGTGCCGTTACGCCGAGCGTGTCCAACTCGTCGGTTAGACGCTCAGCAAAACCCGCCAGTAATTGTTTGATCGAGGCGTCGACGATGGTTGTTGTGCCGCGCTCATATTCCCGCCAAATCGGCGCCACTTCGCTCGACAATGAGACTGGCAAGTCAGGAAAGCGCTTAGCGAGATAAGCGCCTATCTTTAGCTCGTGCTCTGGCCGTACATAAGAGAACAAGAGATTGACCGCAACGGCCCAATTACACTCCGGATTATTACAGAGCCAGTCCGAAACCCAATCTCCAAGCCGATCAAGTTCTCCGTCCTCAAGTGACTTAAGCACCTTGCCCTTATGATCCACACGCTCGGAGATACCAAATACATGACGCCGACGAACGCCCGCATCCGGCTTTGGCCAGGATGGGTTATAGGCCTCCTTACGGTCGATACGTGCAATAATTGGCACATCTTGGAAACCCTCAGTCCCGACATACAACACTGTCGCGCCACGCTTTTGCAGCCCAGCGTTGGTAGCGATTGTTGTACCAAGTACAAGACGCTCTATATCACCCACCGGCACCCCGCATTGCTTCAGTGCCATAAGCGGCGCCAATGCAGGGTCATCCGGTGTCGAAGCCACCTTGATAGTTTGAACACCCCCGGTCGTATCATCGAGTACGACTAAATCCGTGAAGGTACCACCGGTATCAATTCCGATCCTGATCATCGCCCGACGCCTTCCGTCACATTTGGCGACGCACGACGTTTGATATCAGCGCAATCTGACTCGCAGAATTTATCTGCGGGATAATCGTCGTCAGCCCAATAGGTACGCGCAATCATCTTACCGCAATAGGAACAATTCTCGATCCGAGTCTCATACCACGGCACATCGATAATCAATTGTCTTCCACTCATAATAGAGGTTCCTCCGATCAAGCACCCACGGGTAATAACTAGTTATATCACTCCTAGAATTTGAAATTCTGCAAATAATCGGCCATCTCCTTGCAGTGGCTCTGACCCGCACGAACAATTGTTCATCTACCCTTACCAAAGCTTTGACTTGGTAGCTTAACGCTTCAAGTATTAATCTTCTTCGCTCACTGTCACCCTAATATCCGAGCGCTCGAATACCTTGGGCTGGATGTCGGTGCCGAGGCCTGGTCCTTCAGGTGGATGAACATGGCCGTCCCTAATATCAGGCAGCACTGTGACAAGTTCCCTGTACCAGCCGGTATAGAAAGCACGAACTGTTTCCTGAATAAGGGCGTTGGGCACATTTAGGCACAAGTGAATACAGGCCATCAGCGCCACCGGGCCAGAACAGTCGTGAGGTGCAATGGGACTATGATAGGTCTCGGCCAGTGCGGCGATCTTCTTCGCTTCCGTGATACCACCGCACCAGGTTAAATCCGGCATAATGATATTTGCTGCGCCAGCTTCGAGGATGCGGTAATGCTCGTGGCGAGCACCTAGGGTTTCGCTAGCGCAAACCGGAACATTGGTGGCGTTAGCAATTTTCACTACCGCCTCAATACTATCCATTCGGACCGGATCCTCTAACCAGAAGGGTTCAAATTCCTCCAGTGCCTCGACAATCTTAATCGCAGCAGGCAAGCGCCACAGCGAGTGGAGCTCGACCATGATGTCCATCTCACCTCCGACTGCTTCACGGATCTGACGAAACGGCTGGAGTGCATTTTTTAAATTGCCGTCTGAGATGTAGTAGCCGCCTGATTCTTTGGCAGCAAAATCAAAAGGCCAGATCTTCATGCCGGTTATTCCCTGAGAGAGCAGACTCTCAGCAAGTGCGCCAGCATTGGTGAGGAAGGCGTCAAGGTCCTCATATGGCCCTTCTACATTACCGCCCGTTCCCCAATCGTCGAGCCCCCAATTGGGACGAGTACGGACATAGCGGTAACCTGCGCAAGTATTGTAGACCCGCATTTTTCCGTGCGTTAAGCCGCCCAAAAGCTGATAAACTGGCTGTCCAGCAACGCGACCCCAAAGGTCCCACAAAGCTAGATCAATAGCAGAGCGCCCACGCGTTTCTGCACCGGTGCCAGAGAAACCTATATAGGGAATGAGATCGCGGTGGAGGCGCTCGATCTCCAAAGGGTCACGCCCGAGCAATACCGGCGCAGCCGTTTCGTGAATATAGGCCTCTGTAGCGCGCGCACCAAAGAACGTCTCCCCCAAGCCGATGATCCCAGCATTGGTATGAATCCGCACCCAAAGGAGATTTGTGAATTCGTCAAGGCGTATGGTCTCGACGCGCGTGATTTCCATTTCCAGGTTGGCTCCTTCGAATAATATGCAACCCATATTTTAACAAAAAGCACAGGACGAAACCATGAAGTCACGGATTAAATGGTTAGAAAAGCGCACTTTTCTTGGTCAATCAGAAAGCGGATTCACCATTTCGTTGGGGACACCCTATGGGGAAGACGGTGTCTCACCAGGTCCCTCGGCGATGGAACTAGTACTGATGGGAACTGGCGGCTGCGCCGCCTGGGATGTTGTAAATATCCTTGAAAAGAGCCGCGAAGCGATCCAGGACTGCATCGTCGAACTCGATGCCAAACGCGCAGAAACGGCCCCTATGGTGTTCACCAAGATCCATATGCATTTCATCATTATCGGTAGCAAGCTGAATAAGAATAAAGTAGCTCGCGCAATCGAGCTTTCGGCAGATAAATACTGTTCAGCTTCCGCGATGATGGCCAAAACCGCAGAGATCACTCACAATTACGAAGTGATCGATAGAGCAGTCGATTAATTTGGTCGTTTGAGGACGGCACCATAACCAGTATAAACAGCGCTTGACCCAAGCTCCTCTTCAATACGGATGAGTTGATTATATTTTGCCGTACGATCAGAGCGGGCGAGAGAGCCAGTTTTTATTTGACCACAATTAGTCGCCACCGCGAGGTCTGCTATAATGACATCCTCTGTCTCGCCAGAGCGGTGAGATATTATCGCCGAGTAACCGGCACGTTGGGCCATTTCCACCGCCTCCAGGGTTTCGCTTAACGTTCCAATCTGGTTGACCTTGACCAGGATAGCGTTAGCAACGCCCTGCTCGATACCGCGCCCAAGACGAGCAGTATTAGTCGCGAAGAGATCATCGCCCACGAGTCGTACCCGTTTACCAATCTCTGCCGTCAATGCACACCAGCCGTCCCAATCATCCTCCGCTAGACCGTCCTCAATAGAGACAATGGGATATTTGGAAGTGAGATCGCTGTAGAGCGAAATCATCTCCTCTGACGAGAGCCTCCTACCTTCACCTGCAAGAACATATTTGCCATCGCTAAAAAACTCGGTCGCCGCAACGTCGAGCGCAAGGACGATATCTTCGCCGGCGCGATAACCAGCCGCTTCGATCGCCTTCATCAACAAATTCAAAGCCGCGTCAGTACTGTCAAGGTTGGGTGCAAAACCACCCTCGTCACCAACATTGGTACTGAGACCATCGTCGGAGAGACGTTTTTTTAGCGCCTGGAAAATTTCTGAGCCTGCGCGTATCGCATCAGCAACGGTTGGCGCGGCAACAGGCATGATCATGAATTCTTGAAAATCGATTGCATTATCTGCGTGAACACCACCGTTCAAGATATTCATCATGGGTACGGGCAAGGTGCGTGCTTGCACGCCACCAAGGTAACGGTAAATAGGCTGACCGAGATCAGCCGCTGCTGCTTTGGCGACAGCAAGGCTCACGGCTAGTGTGGCGTTCGCGCCAAGGCGCGCTTTGTTGGGTGTACCGTCAAGCTTGATTAGCATGCTGTCAATTAGGTTCTGCTCATGGACCAACATTCCGCTAAGCGCCGAAAAAATTTCACCTTCGACCACGTCTACCGCACCTTGCACGCCTTTACCGGCATAACGAGCATTATCGCCATCGCGCCGCTCCACCGCCTCGTGGGCGCCAGTGGACGCACCAGAAGGCACCGAAGCGCGGCCCATGGCACCGCTCTTCAGCGTCACGTCTACTTCGACTGTGGGATTGCCACGACTGTCCAAAATTTCGCGGGCATGGATGTCTTTGATTGACGACATTATGATCTCCCCTAATTACTGCTGTTTCATGGCATAATCGAGATGATTCGGAAAGTGGAGATAAGACTCACATGAACATATTGGTTGTCGGTGCAAATGGACGAACCGGGCGCCATATCCTGCCCCTACTCAGAACTGCTGGCTATGCACCACGCGCCATGGTGCGCAATTATGATCAACGTAAAGAATTGGAAGCTCTCGGTGCTGAGGTCGTCTTGGGAGATCTAGAAAAACCGCTGAGCCGAGCAGTTGGTAAAAGCTGCACCTGCATCTTTGCAGCGGGTTCAGGCTCCAAGACCGGACCTGAGAAGACCATCGACGTGGATCTCCATGGCGCCATTAGCCTAATTGAAACTTGCGAGAGCCAAAACGTGCGTCGTTTCATCATGCTTAGTTCGATGAACACGGATGATCCAGAATCTGGACCACAAAACCTTCAACATTATCTGAGCGCCAAAAAAGGTGCGGACGATCGTCTCCGCCTAAGTCACATGGACTGGACTATCGTGCGCCCAGGCTATCTCACCGACAAACCGAGCCGTGAGCTTCTAGAAGTCGCCCCTAATCTAGGTAAACTTAACAAGGCTGGCACTATTAGTCGTGAGGATGTTGCTAAGGTCATCGTCAGCTGCCTAGCGCACGATAACACCATTAGCAAAACTTTTGATATTTTCGATGGCAAAATTCCAATAAACGAGGCACTCGACAGCATATGATGAAAAAAGCCGTATTTATCGACTGCCCCGAATTTCTCAGCCAACTTTACAATGATGAACTGCGCGCAATCCTTCCCGATCTGGTGATGAATGTAGGCGACCCGCCTGGGGGCGATACGCCAGCGATGCTGAGCGGAGCGGTCGGCGCAATCAACGACCATACCTTTATGGACGAAGCCTGTCTCAAAGCTTGCACTAGCCTAAAGACTATCGTTTTCATGGGTACCGGCGCTTCAAGCTATATAGACGTCTCCACGGCCGAGAAGATAGGGATCCGAGTACGCACCATACGAGACTATGGCAATCGTACGGTGGCAGAACACGCGGTAGCGCTTATGTTCACAGCTGGGCGACGCATAGTAGAAATGGACTCCGCCATTCGCACCGGCCATTGGGAGACCCTGAACGCTATTGAATTCGAACATAAGACGCTTGGCGTGATTGGTACAGGCGGGATCGGACGGGAGATGATACGCCTCGGCGAAGGCATCGGAATGAAAGTGATAGCATGGAACCGGAGCGGTGTACCCGGTGATCTAGCAGCGGAGGCTTGCGAACTTGACGACCTCATGGCACGTGCCGACGTCGTCTCACTCCACCTTTCACTTACGGACGAGACTGCTGGATTGATAGATTCCCGACGCATCGGTTTGATGCGCTCACATGCAATTTTAATCAACACTGCGCGCGGAGGCATTATTGACGAGACAGCACTGATCGAAGCACTCCAACAATCCAAAATTGCTCATGCTGGGCTGGATGTGTTTGGCGAGGAGCCACTGCCCGACGATCACCCGTTACTCTCCCTTGAGAATGTAACCCTGACGGCTCATTCAGGTTTCATGACCCGAGAAGCTTCCGAACGTCTGCTGCGCATGGCTTTGGAAATAATGCGCGACGAGCTTGATGATATTGCAATAAATAGCAATTAAAATAATCTAGTTAGCCGTTCCAGCTTAGCCCGAAGTAAGACTTATATTTAATATATTACAGATTCGGCTTCATTCCTCGAAACGAAACTGATCACTGAAATCACCTTATTACTCCAGCATTATCCTTATCCATGCTGAACAATTAATCCCCAATATCTGCTTCGATAATCGAGTTATAATCCAGTCTATTCACAAGCTCTGGCCGACAGAACCAGAGACCGATTTCGTCGGCGAATGTAGGCGGCAAAAAGAACGCCTCGGTTCACATTGTCAAGAATCTAGCAACGAGATCGCCACCAAGTTCAAGGGCTACACCCAAGATAGAAAAGGATGTTACCATGCTACTGTTTCTAAATGGCCGTTCGGATAACGTTGAACCCTTCGAAAAGGTCAAAGAGACGAGCGACATAGTGATCCCGCACAGTAAAGCGTGCGTTTCCTTTACCGCGCAATTCGTTTTCTAATGCATCGAGTAGTTTCTTAAGACGACGCTGATGGATCCCGAAATAAAGTTGAATCGGATCACTGAATACACCGGAGAAGGCGGCAAACACTGCGCCGGCAGCCACTAGGCCACAGGTAGTGCCAATAGTCATCGCAGCCGTTGTCACCGCTGGGAAAAGACCATACCACAACCCACCTATACCGGCGCCTAGGGGGAAAGAGGCGATAGCAACGCTCTGCACCATAGCTTGGGCAGTTATGGGGCCAAGTGATATCATTCCAGGTGTCAACTGCTTGAAAGCAATGGCACCTATACTTGCGCCGAGTAGAGTGTTGCCCATTTCTGCGGAAGAGATTCGAGTACTCTGATAGGTGTCAACTGTGCACAAGAGCCATGTATGAAAATCACCAAAATTAGCGCTGACGCCATCAACTCCAGCTTTCTTCAATTGCTCTTTTATGACGCCTTTGACACGCGGGTCCCGGAGCAATTGCTCGGCAAGCGCATCAATCTCGATGACCAGGTTGCCGCGTTGGTAGGGTAGCTCAAGAAAATCCGCGAAGAGGCGCCGTTCCAATTCGCAAGCAACGTCAGTCCTGAGGTAGAAGCGCTTACTTGCTAACCAATTGGCGCTACGCTCGCGCTTCAACATACGGGCGCATTTAGCAAGAATTAGTGAGGCCAGGAACGGTGCCGTAAGAAGCAGATTGGCTAGTGCACGCAACACGTCGAGGCCAACCGCTTGTCGATGAAGGCGAAGTGAACCAAAAAAGCTGAAATTGTCCTTCGCGAACTGCTCAACCTTGCTGCGCCGCGCCTCGCAATAGCGAAAGGCTGCCTGATCAACTATATCCTGAGCCAGCGCCCAGTCCAATGGTGCAGGAAGCGTCTGCTCCGCACTCATCTGTTTAGAATATCTTCCACCTTACTGCCATGCCAGCCCGTCTCGCGCTTGTTCCAATAAATATCCTGGATACGGCTGGTTAGGATGCCTTTGTGACCGTTTCCGATTGGCTTGCTGTCAAGTTGTATCACCGGCATGACACCGCCAGCTGTGGTACTACAAAAAATTTCGTCAGCTTCCTGCAACTCATCAGGATGCAGTTTACGCTCTTCATAAGGAATGCTCTCAAACTCACAGATCTCCCGCACCGAGCGACGTGTAATACCTTCGAGAATATTGCTATCTGGTGTAAAAACCTTGCCTCCCTGCACCAGGAACATATTGTAGCCCGGTCCCTCAGTGAGATAGCCATCGGGCCCACACAACAGCGAATCGTCACAGCCATGATCATAGGCTTCGAAGCGTGACTGGACGAGGTCAGCGCGGTCGTAATTCTTAAAGCGCTGGTCGATCGCATTGGATGAAACCCGCTCAATACTGGAGACGTAAAGATTGACCCCATTACGACATTTTTCCTCACCCCAAATCCAGGCGTAAGGTATGGCATACGCCACGAACTGGCACTCACCAAGACGAGGGTCCCGGGTTTGACTAGGGATCACTCCGCGGGTCATCTGCACCTTGATATAGGCATCATCGAGCCCTGACTTTTTAACGCATTCGGCGCAGATGCGACGCATCTCATCATGACTATAAGGACTTTTGAGCCTAAATCCTTCAATCGATTGATGGAAACGCTCAATATGCTCATCTAGTCTAAATATCCAGCGGTTCCAGGACGATGTGACATCGTAGACAACATCCCCCCAAACGAAACCAGAATCGAAAATTGACATCCGAGCCTCTTCTGGCTTCACATAGTCGCCATCGATGAAAACAATACCGTCCGACATCACTTTTCTTCCGATCTTATTTAGCCGCTAATGTTCTTCGCTAACTTATCGAAGGCGGTAAGTCTGTCCAAGAGGGCGGGTAAGTCGGCGAGTCGCAACATGTTGGGACCGTCACTTGGCGCATTCTCTGGGTCCGCGTGAGTCTCCATGAAGACGGCAGCCACGCCGACTGACACGGCGGCACGCGCCAGGACGGGTACAAATTGGCGCTGGCCTCCACTCTTCGTTCCCTGCCCGCCCGGTTGCTGCACAGAATGAGTAGCGTCATAGACCACCGGGCAACCCGTAGCTGCCAATTCAGGCAAGCTGCGCATGTCCGAAACAAGGGTGTTGTAACCGAATGAGGCTCCACGCTCGCAAACCAAGATGTTAGGATTGCCAGCATCAGCGACCTTGTCGACGACGTTTTTCATGTCCCAGGGAGCAAGAAACTGCCCCTTCTTGACGTTGACCGTCCTTCCGGTCGCTGCAGCGGCAAGCAATAGATCGGTCTGACGACAAAGAAACGCCGGAATCTGTAGCACATCAACCGCCTCAGCCACAGGCGCGCATTGCTCAGCGGAATGTACGTCTGTCAGTACCGGACAACCCACCGTCTCGCCAACCTCAGCGAGGATCGGTAGCCCTTTTGCCATGCCTAAACCGCGTTCGCTTGTTGCGCTGGTTCGGTTCGCTTTGTCAAATGAGCTCTTATAAATTAGCGGTATATCAAGCGCACGCGTAATATTTGAGAGAACCTCAGCAGTCTCTAACGCATGTGCGCGGCTTTCGATCACGCACGGACCAGCGATGAGTGCCAGCGGCAGATCGTTACCCACAGTGATGTTGCCAATGCGGACGTGGCGAGGCACCGTCATTTTGTATTCACAAGGCGATCATACCAGCCGCGACTGATCTACCGCGGCCTTAACGAAAGACGCGAACAATGGATGCGGCGCGAAAGGCTTGGATTTGAGCTCCGGGTGGAACTGTACACCAATAAACCAGGGGTGATCATCCCGCTCGACAATTTCCGGCAATTCTCCATCCGGCGAAAAAGCGGTAAAACGCAGCCCAGCTTCTTTCAACTGGCGCTGATAATTGACATTCACTTCGTAACGATGGCGGTGACGCTCGCTGATCAAACCCGCCCCATAGGCACTACGGACTTTACTACCGGTGCGTAGGAGCGCGTCATAAGCGCCAAGGCGCATTGTTCCGCCGAGATTATCTCCGGCTTTACGTAGCTCAATTTCCTCACCACTCTTCCATTCGGTCATTAGGCCGACAACGGCATTGTCACAAGGGCCAAATTCGGTTGAGCTGGCCTGCTCGAGGCCGGCCAAATTGCGCGCCGTCTCGATGACTGCGAGTTGCATACCAAAACAAATGCCAAAATAAGGTACTTGCTTGGTACGGGCGAAGGTAACGGCAGCGATTTTACCTTCAGCTCCTCGCTCACCGAATCCGCCGGGCACGAGTATTCCGTTCACAGATTCAAGTTCGTGCATCGCCTCATCGTCTTCGAATATGTCGGCATCTATCCATCGCCGATCAACCCTAACATTGTTGGCAATCCCGCCATGCACCAACGCTTCGTCCAGAGACTTATAAGCATCCTGCAGCCCGGTATACTTACCAACTACCGCGATGCTTACCTCACCTTCCGGCGCGAGTAGCCGCTCGACGATATGGCTCCAAACTTCAAGGTTGGGTTCACTCTCGCTGTCAAGACCGAAATGGTCTAGCACCTGAGTATCGAAACCCTTGGCGTGATAATGAATTGGCACCTGATATATTGTCTCAACATCTGTCGCTGCAATAACGCGGCGTTCAGGTACGTTGCAGAATAACGCTATCTTGCGCCGTTCGGATACGGGAGTATCTCGGTCGCTGCGGCACAGCAGGAGGTCAGGCTGAATGCCGATGCTACGAAGTTCCTTAACCGAATGTTGCGTCGGTTTGGTTTTGAGTTCGCCCGCGGCGCCTATGTATGGCAACAGTGTCAGATGCACATACATCACCCTGTCGGGACCTAGTTCATAGCCAAACTGCCGGATTGCCTCAAAAAACGGCAGACCTTCAATGTCACCGACAGTCCCGCCAATCTCAATCAGTACGAAATCCGTACCTTCTGCATCAGCCGTAAAAGCTTCCTTTATCGCATCTGTCACATGAGGAATAACCTGCACGGTGCCACCGAGATAATCACCACGACGCTCGCGGGCAATAACGTTGGAATAGATCTTGCCCGCCGTAACACTGTCGCTGCGTCGCGCCGGCACTCCGGTAAATCGTTCATAGTGCCCAAGATCAAGATCAGTCTCGGCGCCGTCATCGGTTACGTAGACCTCACCATGCTGGTAAGGGCTCATAGTGCCAGGATCAACATTAAGATAGGGATCGAACTTGCGCAGTCTGACCGAATAACCGCGCGCCTGAAGAAGTGCCCCTAGAGCTGCGGCAGAAAGACCCTTTCCGAGGGAGGAGACCACGCCGCCGGTGATGAATATGTACCGCGTCATGGACGCTTAGGGTAGCAGAGCTATAGCAATGACCCAAGGGGAAGGTAGAGGTATTTTCCCAAAGGCGCCGAAATGCTCAGATTTGAAGGCTTATTAGTCATACGAAGGAACGGTGATCCCACTACCTTAATCACTTTGCTGCTCCGACTCGAAAACATTGCTTCCTTCCGCCGGCTTAGATTGCAAACTACCATTCAATGCATCCGGGTCATAGTCCTCGGATTCAAAAGGTTGTAACGCATCCGAGTTTTGGAGAAGTTGCTCCGTTGACAAATCCATTACCGAAGTGCCCTCGTCAGCATCACGGCCGAGAACTGCTAGTACCAAGCTTAAAATCATAAACACTGCACCGAGCGCGGCCGTCGCACGGGTGAGAAAATTTGCCGACCCCCGCGCCGAAAACATAGCGCCAGGCCCGCCGCCTCCGATGCCAAGCGCGCCGCCTTCGCTACGCTGAATTAGCACCGCGCCAATCATGGCGATGGCGACGATTACCAATATAACCAGTAATATCGTTTCCACCCTTGCCTCACTGGATTCCTTAGCTGCCGTAATGAGCGCAAATAGCCCAAAACTCCTCCGCCAACAGGCTTGCGCCCCCGACCAGAGCACCGTCGACACCCTCAATCGCCAGAATGTCAGCGGCATTTTTGGTTTTTACGGACCCGCCATATAGCACGCGCAATCCATTTGCGCCGCCTGTTTTTATCTCTTTATAGGTTTTACGTATATGGGCATGCATGTCTTTGATCTCAGCCAAGCTGGGGGTACGCCCCGTGCCAATTGCCCAAACCGGTTCATAGGCTATGGCGACTGAGGCACTATTGGCCTCATGAGACAAAGAACTCTCTAACTGTTGACTCACCACCCTTAAAGCGCCGCCATCATCCCGCTCTTGCTCGCTCTCACCAACGCAAAGGATAATTTGCAATCCGGCGAAAAGCGCCGCTGAGACCTTTTCACGAACCAATTCACTTGTCTCACCATGGTCAGCGCGACGTTCCGAATGACCAAGAATGACATAAGCACATCCGCAATCAGCAAGCATCTCGGCGCTTATATCTCCTGTGTGCGCGCCTTTCACTGCCCTATGGCAATTCTGGCCACCAAGTCCAACGCCCGAACCCTGTAGGACGTCACGCAATTCAAGCAGAAGTGTCGCCGGCGGACAGACGATAATATCGCACTTCACTCCGCCAGCACCGCGCTTAAGTTTAGCAAACGCGTGAACGAAGTCGCGGCTATCTCGCCGCAAACCATTCATTTTCCAGTTGGCGACAACCATCGGTCGTACCGCCGCCGAACCGCCCAAAGGCTGAGACATGTGACACCATCAAAAAATGCGGAAAGGCGCTGCAGAATTAGCATAGCGCCCCAGTGATTGCCAGCACCGCCATGCTCGCATTGATATATGGAATTGAATATTGCAGCACTCCTCACGCAGCTCTATGATCCATGCGACTGCATTGGAGAGGGTGTCCCGCAGTTTCAATGAGTTAGTGAGGACTTCTAACGCCTATGCTGAACGCTCTCAGAACAGGTTCGCAGACCTGGACCGGAAAAGTCATCTTGGTCATAGCCGCCGCCGCCTTGGTAATCGGACTAGGATTCGGCGATGTATTCAGGGGTGGTGGAAGCGACTCATCCATTGCTATGGTCGGTGATGTGGAAATTTCCTCTGCTCGCTTCGAAGCAGAGTTTCGCCGCGAGATGTCGCGCGTTCAGCAGCGCTCACCCACTCTGACAAGGGAGCAAGCCATTTCTATGGGGCTCGCCGATCAGGTCCTTCAAAGTCTAATCGGCGAAGCCTTAATTGAAGAAGAAGCCAATAGTCTCCAAGTGAATGTCGCTGATACCATGGTACGGGACGAAATCCTTGAGCAAGGAGTTTTCTCGAGCGAGAACGGTGACTTTGATCGGACGCGTTATGAACAAATATTGCGGCAAAACGGCCTAACACCAGAGATTTATGAAGAAAGAATTCGCGCAGGAATTCGAAGTGACCAATTGATCGACTCGGTAACGGGAGACAGGCCAGCACCGAGAACATTGTCAGATGTTCTTTACAAGTTTCGTAATGAAGCGCGGAGCGCCAGAATTGCCATCGTTCCAAAGAACACCAGCTACAACATCGGAACGCCAAGCTCTGCTGACATCCAGACCTATTACGAGGCGCACCCCGACAGATTTACCGCGCCGGAATACCGCGCCATCACCTATTTGTTGCTGACCCCTGAGTCACTCATCGACGAAATTGAGTTAAGCGAGGATGACCTTAGAGCAGAATATAATGGCCGTGCCGCAGCTTATGATGTGCCGGAACGAAGAGATATCCGCCAGGTGCTTTCGCCTGACGAAGAGCTGATACGCGAAGGCCGCACAATGCTTAACAGTGGTCGTAGCTTTGAAGAGGTCTCTGAAAGTCTGGCTAAACGCGGCGGTACCGCTCTTAACATGGGTGGCATTGAGCGCGCATCCCTACCTATAGAAGCTGGCGATACAGTGTTTAAACTTGCAGAGGGCGAGGCAAGCGACGCCGTGAAGACACCGCTCGGGTGGCATCTATTTCAGGTCGACAAGGTAACCCCCGCCACGCGTTCGAGCTTCGATGATATTCGAGAAGATCTGCACCTGGAACTGGCTTACGACGCCGCCATCGACAGCCTTTACCGACTGTCCACTGTGTTAGAGGATGAGCTAGCGGGTGGCGCATCGTTGGAACAGGCGGGCCAAGTGATCGGCATAGATTCCATGACCATTCCTTCTGTCGACAGCAGCGGAAGCAGCGCCAGCGGAGGCCCTTCTGCACTGTATGAGATTGCTGATGGACAAGAAATCCTGCTCACCGCCTTTGATACGGAAATCAATCAGGAATCAACCCTGGTTGAATCTGCTGCCGGTAATTATTTTATCCTCAGGGTCGACAATATCACCCCGCCAGAGCTCCGTTCTCTGGACAGCACGCGTGAACAGGTGGTGGCAGGATGGCAAGCGGAGGCACGAGCAAACCAAGCCCAGCGTGCCGCCGAACACCTTGCCAAGCGAGTGCAAGGCGGTGAAAGCCTTTCCGCGATCGCTAAAACAAAAGGCTATGACGTTGTGCTCGCCAGCGATCTTCTGCGTGATTCAGTGCCAGCTAATCGCGGCGTCTCTCAGGAAATCATTGCTGGATTATTTTCCCAACAGCCGGGTTCACCGGAGCCGGTCGTCGGTGAAGTAACTGAAGGGTTCTCCGTTGCCATACTCACCAAGGTCACCGCTGCCGAACCAAACCGAAACAAGGCTTTAGCAAAGCGTTTCCGTATTAAGATCGGTCGTGAACGCAGGAACGACATTTCAGCGCTTTATCGTTTCTCGCTCAGCACCCAGCACCAGGTATCTACAAATCAGACCGCACTACAAGCCTTTCTGAACACACGATGAGCGTTGCTCCCGATTACACGGCATTCGCGGTGGATTATGATGCAGGGAAGCCGCAAGTCGTTTGGACTACCTTTGTCGCCGATCTTGAAACACCGGTTTCAACTATGCTCAAGCTGGCCGAAGGACGTGCCCATAGTTTTCTTTTGGAATCGGTTGAAGGCGGCGCGGTTCGCGGAAGATATTCTATAATTGGCCTTAAGCCGGACCTGATCTGGCGCTGCTTTGGTGAACGTGCGGAAATCAATACCAAAGCGCGCTACGACCTTGATGCCTTTGTGCCCTGCGATTCAGGCGCTCTTAATTCCATGCGGGAGTTGATCCGCAGCAGTCGGATCAATTTGCCGGAGATCTTGCCGCCCATGGCTGCCGGTTTAGTCGGTTATCTTGGCTATGACATGGTACGCCATATGGAAAGGCTACCCGAGCCCAATCAGGATAGTTTAAATCTTCCAGACGCAATCCTTATGCGTCCAACCATTATGGCGATATTCGATTCCGTTGAAGACGTGGTAACTCTTGTAACACCCGTTTGGCCGGAAGAAGGTCTGAACGCCCGTGCCGCCTATGGGCGTGCCGCCGAACGACTTGCGGATACGGTAGCCGATTTAGAGCGACCGTTGCCACTACGCATTGAAAGCGTGCAAAGCGAAATCACTGAGCCAGCACCGGTATCAAATACAAGTGAGGCGGAATATCATAAGTTCGTCGAACGTGCGAAACAATACATCTCAGCCGGCGATATCTTTCAGGTCGTACCCTCGCAGCGCTTCTCGGTGCCGTTTGGTCTGCCGCCATTTTCTCTTTACCGAGCGCTTCGTCGCCTCAACCCATCGCCTTTTCTCTATTTTCTTAATTTTGGTAACTTTTCTGTGGTCGGCTCAAGCCCAGAAATACTCGTTCGTCTGCGCGGCGACACAATTACCATCAGGCCTATCGCCGGCACTCGACCGCGCGGTAACAACCGAGCCGAGGATCAGGCTTATGCTGAAGAGTTACTATCAGACCCAAAAGAACTCGCGGAGCATTTGATGCTACTCGATCTAGGACGCAATGATGTCGGGCGCGTTGCCGAGGTAGGGAGCGTCACTGTGACGGAAAATATGACCATCGAGCACTACTCCCACGTCATGCATATCGTATCCAACGTTCAAGGTCGCCTTAAGCCAGGTCTGGATGCAGTGGATGCTTTGGTTGCTGGTTTTCCCGCTGGTACAGTGACCGGAGCACCTAAAGTCAGAGCGATGGAAATTATTGATGAATTGGAGAATGAGAGACGCGGAGTTTATGCCGGTGCTGTTGGCTATTTTTCCGCATCCGGAGCTATGGATACATGCATCGCCTTACGAACCGCAGTGGTTAAGGATGGGACTATGTATGTACAAGCTGGCGGTGGCGTGGTCGCCGACAGCGACCCTGCCGCAGAATATCTGGAAACTGTTAACAAGGCCCGCGCACTCTTCCGCGCCGCAGAGGAAGCGACCCGCTTTGCAGCACGCGGTGGAAGCTAAAAGCGAACAAATTCACGCCGTTTAGTTTTATATTTTTAATATTCTTTATTTCTTTTCTAAAAACATTAATTAAAGACAATTTATTTCTTTCTCGTAAGCATACGCTGCGCGGTAAATAGTTTTCTCATCAAAGCGTTTAGCAACCAGCATAAGACCAATCGGCAGATCATTTTTCACGCCACAAGGCATACTAAAAGCTGGGTGACCGGTAACTGTAAAAGCTGCCGTGTTAGCCATCATTTCGTGAGCTCTAGAAATTATTTCAGTCTTTGGTGAATTTGATTTAGGAAGAGGAGATGCCGTCATTGGCACAGTAGGCATAATTAAAATATCATAATTGTATAATACTTTGTCATATAATTCGGTCATTTTCCTAACCAGGTTTTGTGCTTTAGCATAATATTTATGACCATTTTTCTTCATCATATATTGACCAAACAACATCATATATTTTAGTGTGTCTGGGAGTTCATCCGCATGATATCGCCAATTTTTGCTGGCTTGTATAAGGCTTGGAACATAAAGACCTTTCCAATTTGTTCCAAAGCCATCTCCCTTTAGCATCATTTGCAATCCCCCCTCTACTGCTATTGGTGTGCGAATAGCACCACTATTTCTGTGAATGGGAATTGAAACCGTTTCAACAGTGGCTCCTAAACGAGTGAAAACATGGGCAGCATTCATTACACTTTCATCAACTTCTGGCTCAGAATTAGGTAAGCCAAAAGCTTCCTTTAACACTCCAATTTTTAACCCTTTAACGCCTCTATCCAACCCTTCAGAGTATTTGTCAGACTCATGACCCTGCTGTCTTGGATCCAAGCCATCCGCCCCAGCTAACACCTCCAACAAATCAGCGTTATTAGCTACATTCCTTGTCATCGGCCCAACGTGATCAACTGTCATTTCAGATGCAGAAATTCCACTGTATGGCACCAATCCATAGGTTGGTTTTAAGCCACATATTCCGCAAAATGATGCTGGAATACGAATAGACCCCGCTTGATCGCAACCAATAGCGAGATCAGCCTCACCGATTGCTACGAGCACTGCACAACCAGAAGAAGACCCTCCGGCGCTATGTTGTTCTTTATGTGGGTTTTTAACATGACCAGTGTCATTTGTATGGCTTCCACCTGAATAACAAAAACTCTCACAATGTGCCTTGCCGATTATCTTAACACCCGCATCTAGAACCCTTTTAACTACTGTTGCATCAACTTCTGGAACGTAACCCCTATAAACTGAACTACCATTCATCATTGGCACTCCAGCTAGGCAAATATTATCTTTAAGCACTAACGACTTGCCGAAGAGACTTCCCTGTTTAGCGCCGTTAATATGAACCTTGGTTGCCCATGCATTGTAATAATTTTCGGAAGACTTAGGTGCATATCCCGGATTTCTCGGGTAGTGAACTTCAGGAATATTATCTGGAAATTTATCTACTAACTCATACGCTGCAAAAATCTTTCCTAGGCATTTATGATAAACAACTGCATCATCCCTGGTAACATGCATACCTAAGTCTTTTCCAGCATCAATCAAATCATCAATTTCTGGAATAATATTTGGCATTATAGTTAATCCATAATTTTATTAATAAATAATATTATCAGTTTTTTATAGTTTTTCTAAAGAATCATTATTTGGGTTATTTTTATAATTTTTATCTGCCTCTAATGCAGTTACTTTACCATTTAGCAAATCGTTGCGGAGCAGGTTTTCCATACGCTTATACGGTTCCCCATAACCACCGCCTCCTGCAGTTTTCACAATCATGCGATCGCCCGAATTAAGTGTAAACATTCTCTTTGAGGGAATCACCTCCTCCGTTCCGTCTTGTCGGATAATTCTAGAATCTGCTGGCTCGCCGTCTTTTCCACAATTCGCTCCCTTGGCGGCATAAAAATGTCGCTCTCCACGATGAGTGACGGCTATCTCACCATCAAGGACCTCGTACTCTCGCACCAAGCCTAAGCCGCCGCGGAAGCATCCAGCCCCACCTGAACCAGACCTGAGAGCAGTTTTATTTACACGGATCGGCGCATCCATCTCAAGAGCTTCTGCGGGTAAATTCATACAGTTGGTCGCATCGGTCTCAATGTCATCAACGCCATCTGAAAACGCACTAGCCCCGCTTCCACTTGCCAACATTTCCCCCACCACAAAGTGAATTCCGTCTGAGCGTAGACCACTAAACATTAAAACATGTTGAGAACAGGCGCCGTCCGCTGGAATAATATTTGGTAAAGCTTGGCGTAAGGCCCCAAGAATACAACAGGTAATCCTTTTGATAGTTGCGGTGCGTGAATTGACAGGTGCCGGGGCATTTGGATTTACTAAACTACCATTTGGAAGATTCAATTTGACTGGCCGAAAGCACCCTCCATTTGTAGGTATATTCGGCCCTGTAACAGCCCTAACAGCAAAATATGCCGCAGCAAGAGTACCTGATGGTACACAGTTGAATGGACCCTTAACAGCCTGGTCAGTTCCTTCAAAGTCACAAAGCATTTCGCCATCTTTAAGAATTACACTAACCTTTATTCGCACAGGTTTATTAAGATCTATTCCGTCATTATCTAAATAGTCAACATACTCATATTTTCCCTGAGGTATCGCACATAATGCTTTTCGTGTTAATGTTTCGGAGCGGTTGAGCAATTCCTCAAAAATGGCACATAATTCTTTTTGATTGAATTTCGTTGCCAACTCTCTCAAGCGGCGCTCTCCGACATTACAGGAGGCCACCTGGGCATTTAAATCACCGAAAAATGTCTCTGGAATTCTGACATTTTGCCTCAGAAAACGTACTAATGTCTCATTTTCTTTTCCTCCTTCCCAAAATTTAAGTGGGGGAATACGCACACCTTCCTGAAATATCTCCGTCGCTGTTGTCGGAACTGACCCAGGGGCCATTCCCCCGACATCTTGGTGATGGGTCATACACGCACTAAGGGCTATTGGCGTATCATTTATGAAAATCGGTTTTACAAGTGCAATATCTGGCAGATGGGTACCACCAAGATACGGGTCATTCATAATAAAAATATCACCGTTATGCATGCTTTTTAGCGGAAATTCATCCAGAATTTTGCGCACGATTGGGATTAAAGTGGCTAAATGTATTGGGATGGCGATTGCTTGCGCCAACGTCTCACCATTTGAGGTAAACAAACTTGCAGAAGCGTCCAATCCCTCCTTTACTATTGGTGAAAAAGCGCTTCGAACCAAGGTCATTTCCATCTCATTCGCAATTCCATCGAGTTTATTGCGAACGACTTCTACAGTTATTGGATCGAGATATTCATGACCCACATCCAGGTTCATTTTCATTTATTTGATTCCTTCGTAATATGAAAATTGCCGCCAATTTCCACTCGGCCACTCCACCCAGGTTCTATAATTACCGTGGTGTCCGTCTGTTCAATAATTACAGGACCGCTGATCACATCGCCCAATCTAAGAACTGAGCGATCAATGACCGCAACAGGCGTGTAATTCTTTTGCCCCTCGAACAATACTTTTCTCTTTGTTTGAGTGCGAAAACCTGTGTTTGGCGAAGATAATTCATTCTCAATTAATGAATTTTCCTTAGCAGGTATAGATCTATGAATGCTTCGCAGATTAACAATGCGCATTGGCCCATCGGTACTATGGCCATGAATTCTGTCATGCATAGACAGAAAAGAAGACCTTAGTCTGTCAAAAGGAGAGGATTGATTTAAATTTATTGGAGTCTCAAGAAAAAAGGATTGCCCGACGTAACTCATATCTGCGAAGTGTTCTATTTGATAGTGATCGCCTACCCCACCTTCTTTGTTCATGAGAGCCTCACAATATTGATCTAGCTGGTCTAACTTGCTTTGCACTTGATTCACTGAAAGTTGATCTAGCCTTCCGTGCAAAGCTAGGGAAGCTTCATGCTCAATAGGAGCTGATAAAAGACCTATGGCTGACAAAACTCCTGGATTGGGAGGTACTATAATTTCCTGAATGCCAAGTTCTTGGGCTAACGCTGTCGCATGAAGTGGGCCAGCGCCGCCAAAGGGAATAAGTGCAAAATTTCGTGGGTCATAACCTTGCCTAATCGTCACAAGCCTTATGCCCTCGACCATCTGTGCATTAACTACGCGATGAACCCCAAGAGCTGCGGCTTCAACCGAAGAACCCATGGGGTTAGCAATATATCGCCGCAGCGCGTCATACGAGCGCGAGGCATCCAAGATAATTTCACCACCGGCAAAAAAATCAGGATTTATATAGCCAAGAACAATGGAAGCATCAGTCACGGACGGGCGATCACCACCACGACCATAACAGGCAGGGCCAGGATCGGAACCAGCAGACTCTGGGCCTACACGGATACCACCCGAATCATCAAGCCATGCAAGGCTTCCCCCACCCGAGCCAATGGTATTCACATCGACCATGGGGACACGCACGGGGTAGCCCGTTATGATGCCTTCCGGCCTCAGCAGCACCCGTCCACCTTCTATAAGCGCAATGTCACAACTAGTTCCACCAATATCGACAGTAATTGCGTTTGATTTCCCTGCCATCTGTGCAACAGCCTTCCCGCCCATTACCCCAGCAGCTGGTCCAGACAAAAACAAACGAACCGGTTTCTCGCGCGCAGTTTCTGCAGCGTAAACTCCACCTCGTGAATGCATAATTTGTAATGGTGCGTGGATATTTTGAGTTTTTAGTTCGCTTTCAAGCCTTTTTAAGTACAGATCTACCGTTGGTTTGATGTAGGAATCAAAAACAGTCACGGCGGTGCGTTCATATTCACGAAATGCTGGGTCAACTTCACAAGAGAGTGAAACCATTATCTCCGGAAAGGATTCTTTAATTATTTCCCGGGCACGTAATTCATGCTTGGGATACATGAATGAAAACAGAAAACATACGGCAATCGCCTGAACACCATCGGCAACGAGTTCATTGGCGGCCTCTAGAACTGCATTTTCGTTCAGTGGTGTGACAACCGTTCCAGAAGACGAGATACGTTCCAATATTTCTTTGCGTCTCGCACGTGGAGCAAGAAAAACAGGAGTTTCAGTTTCTAGTACAAGGTCATACATTGATTGGCGCCATTGCCGACCAATTTCAAGTACATCGCGAAAGCCTTTAGTTGTTATAAGGCCGGTACGCGCGCCCTTCCTTTCGATCACGGCATTAGTAGCAATCGTGGTGCCATGTACGAAGTGCGAAATATTCTCCGACTCTACTTCACGAGTATTCAGTATTCGCTCTAATGCTCGTTTAACTCCTAGGTCAGCTTCTGGTTTTGTGGTGGGCACCTTAAATATATGGTTGCCCCCGTGCTCGTCACACCACACCACGTCTGTAAACGTGCCACCAATATCAACGCCAATCGATACCAACTCGCCCCCCTCTATTTTTAAAAGAGCAAAATTAGGACGCCGCACTCACCTTAGCCCAAGGCGACATTATGTAGGCAGCACCCTTCATAATGCCTGATACAGGGTCACGAGATACTGCATTTGGACAGGCGAACATAGCTGGGTATGCTCCATGTAAACGCCTATTTACAGGCATTTCTTCTCGAATACGTTTCGCAATATGCGGCGAAAGGTTTACATCAACCGTCGCAACTTCGGTTCCACTTACGTCGATACGAGGCTTTTCAAAAGCCTGAGACAGTGTCATATCAAAGTCTACAATATTTGAAATTAATTGGAAAACGGCGGGCATAATGCGGCGTCCGCCAGACGCTCCAAGCGCGGTTATTCTCCCACTCTCCTCTCGAACTAAAGTGGGGCACATATTTGATAAAGGTTGCTTATTTGGAGCAATAGAATTTGGATTTCCAGGCCTTGGATCAAACCACATAATACCGTTGTTCATCAAAATACCGCTTTTTGGCAAAACTACCTTAGATCCGAATGGAGAGAGTAAAGTTTGAGTTAGAGAAACGAAGTTCCCAGATGAATCTACTACGCTAATGTGACTAGTGCATTCAGGTTGCTCAATCCTCGGCGTGTCTCCAAGTAACGCTAACCTTGTTTGATATACATCCTTTAGGCTACGTGCATATGCTAAATATGTGTCTGATTCTGAGTCTGATCCCGAAATTTCTTGCTCGCTAAGCGTCTTTAATGCGGACAGCAAACTCGGACCTGCCGTTAAACCCGGCGATACATATATTTCAGCGTCTCTATATTGAGAGGTCAACGCCCTTGAAAGTTTTGCGCTGTAATTTGATAGATCTAACGTGTCAATCTTTGAACCACATCCAATGAGGTCTCCAACAATACTTCGTGCAATTTCACCTTCGTAGAAATCTCGAGCACCAGCCTTGGCTAAACGCCTCAGGGTATTTGCCAATTGTGGCAAAGTGATTGTAGGTGGAGGTCCACTCCAAGCTCCTGCTGGAGGCATACCGTTCGGCAAATAAGCAAGGCCGCTTGAAGGATAGTGGCTCAACTCAGTGGCTGAAGCGCTAATTGCGAGGGTTGCAAACCAGTCAACTAATAAACCTCGATTAGCCGATTCTATCGCTGGGCTGAGTAGATCCTCCCAACTCCATGTTCCGAATTTTTGATGAGCCAATTCCATGCCTGCAACCTGGCCAGGCACCGCCATAGACAGAGGACCATGGATGTTTCTATTATCTTGAACAGCCGGCCAGCCAAACATGTCCGCGCTTTGTCCGCCAGTAAGAAGGTAATCTTCCGTATCAAGATTATGCGGTGCAATCATCCCGAATTCGATGATAAAGGTCTCACCACTTTCTCCTAAGTGGATAAGCATATAGCCTCCTCCACCAAGTCCACTCATCCATGGTTCCACTGTCCCAATTGCAAAACTTGTCGCAATCGCCGCATCTACAGCATTACCGCCAGCACCCAGCACCCGCGCACCGACGTCAGATGAAAAATAATGTTGACTGGCAACTAGTCCCTTCTCAGCTTCTACCGAAGGTTTTCGAATAGACCATGTTTCAAATGGCGGTAAACATTGCGCGCCATCATTACTAGAAATTGAATTACCAAGCATCACTCACTCAATTTAGAATAAATATTTATTGAGACAACCCGAAGGTACGATTGCCTCAGTTAAGACATCAAAATGATTACATCCAGGCACAACAATTAGCTCCGCATTGATTCCCTTGTTAAGGCAAATTTGTTTGTATAATTCTGACTGTGCGATCCATCCCTTAGGTTCTTTTTCACCAACTGCTATAATGATAGGCAAATCGTAATGTGGTGGGTTAATTAGGCAATTATTTCTACGTGCCATTTCCTCTGTTAAGCGCACATCGGCGTTCACTGATATCTTCCGTACGACTTCAGTCTCATAAATACCACTAATTAAACACGCTCCATTTATTGGCCGTGTGGGAAGGTTTTCACGGCTCCAATCATGGCCTAACAACATCGCAGACAAATGCGCGCCAGCTGAATGACCCGAAAGAAAAATTCGACCCGGATCAATGCCATATATTTCGGATTCTCGATGAATAAATCTCAACATCTCGCGCATTTCCTCAACGATACAATCGAGGGTAACATCAGGACAAAGATCGTAGTTGACGGAAACACAAGCAATTCCCTGACTTACTAACCCCTCAAAAAGGTGGCTAGTGCCACTCTTATCCATCGCCCGCCAATAACCACCATGAATGAATATGACCGCTGGTACAGTGCTACTTCTCTCCTTAGGAAGAAACAAATCCAACGTCTGTTTGGGTGCAAGGCCGTACCGAATATCGCACCTATATCTTAACCGCTCGCGCGCAACAGCTGCTGCCTTTTCATATTTGGCGACATAACTTTCAGCTTGGCGGTGGCCAACAGCAGCACGCGGGTTATAGTGAGATTCAAGAACCGCTGGCGGTTGATTGCGCCAATTAAACGGCACGTATCTTGCTCATCACTGCATTCGCAACTCGAGATTAGTCTTCCCGCGTTGTAACAGGGTCAACTATATTCAGGCGTGTAATGTAACGTTGGAAGAGGAGCGCCAACAACAAAGGTGGTAAAATCGAAAGCCCGCTTGCTGCCGAAAATAACGCAATTCCTGAATAACCTGTCGCAGTCAGAGGGGAAATGGCAAGTAGGGCTGGAGATAACGTTTGGGCGTTTGTACCCCCAGTAAGAATAATACCGAACAGGAGCTCATTCCATGAGAAGAGGAATGCAATAATAAATGCAGCACTAATACCAGGAGCAGCCATTGGCAAAATAATGTGCCATAAGACTCCAATGCGGCTACAACCATCTAGTCGAGCTGCCCTCTCCGTTTCAACAGGCAATGTCGCAAAATATCCCATCAATACCCATGTCAGGAGCGGTATAACTCCAGTCAGGTATGTTAGTATAAGCCCGCCTGGGTGCCCGACCATACCCACCTCTCTAAACAGAGTAAAATATGGTATAAGGATCGCTATTGGCGGCAGCACTCTTGTCATTAATAACGTAAAAAGTAATGGAGTCTTCGCCGGAAATCTAAACCTTCCGAATGCATAACCTGCTAAGGCTGCAATCGCTGTTCCAACAATGGCAGTCGGAAGCGCAACTATAAAACTATTCAAAAAACCATTTGCAATTGCTTTAGTTTGCCCACCGAACAACGCTTCCGTTTCAGAGAGACCAAATATGCGAAGATAATTATCAAGTGTTGGTTCTTCAACGGCACGAAAAATTCCACGCTGAACCTCCGGTTCGGTCATAAAAGAGGCGTAATACATCCAGAAAAAGGGTATAAGCGTCCACAATGCAACTATCATTGCTGATATTGCTATAAACAACTTTTGACGCCTCGAAATCATTTTCATACTACCGCAGGTTTTTCAATCACTTGCCGAGCCTTAACTTTTCTTTGAGTTAGAGCTACAAAGTATATAACTGCCAAAATGGTCGCAATTATTATCAATATGTAAGAAGCTGCTGCCGCCAATCCATATTGAGAAAGTTTGAAATTAAATTCAAATATTTCTAGCGGCAGAATCTTTGTTACTGTACCTGGCCCCCCACCAGTCATTGAGAATATCAAATCAAATTGCCGAAATGCTTCCACCGTTACAACAACTAGAACGATTAATACTGCGTATCTAATATGTGGCAGCGTAACATTCCGAAATCTTGAAAAAACGTTCGCACGATCAATACGTGCAGAATTATAGAGATCTTGAGGAATTGTTTGGAGTGCTGCTAAGAAAAAGAACGCACCCAGTGGGGCCATATGCCAAACGAATGCAAAAGATACCCAAAACATTGCCCAATCCGCATTCATCCAATGAACTCCAGGAAAGATTCCTTCGAGAACGCCCCAACTTGGCTCTAAAATGATAGTCCACATAGTGGCTGTAACAACCTCTGAGACTGCCCACGGCAGTAGAATCATTGCCCGCAATAAACTGCGGCCGGGAAATTCCTGATTTAGAACTAATGCTATGCCGAGCGAGAAGAAAAAACTCAGCACCACCGACACACCAGCGAAATATAGACTTCGCAATGTCGCTGCTATGGTATCTTTATCCGTTATAGCTTCTCCCCATTTATCGAAACCAACGTACTCCTGTGACCTTAGTATCACATTGGTTTCATGTAGGCTGAGCCAAAAAGAATATCCGAGAGGGATAATAATTATAATAAGGTGGAAAAGAATAACGCCTGAGACAATTAACAATGCAAATTGCGGGTCAGTCAGGCCAACACCTTTTCTGGATGCAGATAACGTCATTTTAGACGAGTCCCCCAACTGACAGCTATAATTTTATTGTTAAATTTTGCCATCTGTTACACCCAAAATTGCTCACTAATAATTTATTAACACTAATGTGGGTGCACTCTATTTCCGAGTTCGTTGAACAAATAAATCTTCTCATGAGGCAAACTCAACGGCACGCGCTCGCCAACACTAATTTTTAAGTCTGGTTTTGCTCTAACTTTAAACAAACGCGATGATGCACGTACGTTGTCTTGCCCAGATGCACCAAATTGAATATCCAAAAATGTGTCTGAGCCTACAGGCTCTGTTTCGAAAACCATGCCTTCCACATGTCCATGATTATCCCCCCCATCCCCAACAACGACACTTTCTGGTCGTATTCCAAGCGTGACATTAGATTCAAATTCTTTACTCCGAATATCCGAAGGCAATTTGACCGAAAAACCTGGTGCAGTGAAGGTGCTCTCTCCATTCTCAGCGGCAATACGGCCGTTCACAAAATTCATCCCAGGGTTCCCGAGAAACCCAGCTACCATCAAATTTGTGGGTAAACTGTATATTTCAGATGGCGGCCCAAGTTGAAGCAGTTTTGCTTGATCCATGACAGCAATTCTGTCAGCCATAGTCATAGCTTCGACTTGGTCGTGCGTTACATAAATGAATGTAGCGCCCAACCTCTCGTGTAATTTCTTAATTTCGACGCGCATATCCACTCTGAGCTTTGCATCGAGACTTGATAGTGGTTCGTCAAATAAAAATACGGCCGGGTCTCTTACAACGGCACGTCCAAGCGCGACCCGCTGCCTTTGTCCGCCTGACAACTCAAAAGGTTTACGGTCTAGCAGCTCATCAATACGAAGCAAGTCGGCAACGTCAGCAACACGCTGTGAGATTTCTTCCTTTGCCACCTTCGCCATTTTCAAAGGGAACGCAATGTTCTGAAAGGCGGTCATATGGGGATAAAGCGCAATACTTTGAAATACCATCGCGATATCGCGCTTATCAGGTGGGACGTTTTCCACCTTCTCATCACCAATAAGAATATGGCCAGAAGTTGGCACCTCAAGCCCTGCAATCATATTGAGAGTTGTCGTCTTCCCGCAACCTGATGGCCCGAGAAGAACGACAAACTCTCCATCACTAATCGTCAGTGACACATCGTCAACGGCCACCGTATCGCCGAAGTTTTTCGAAATGTTTTCGAGCTTAAGGGTCGCCATGAGATGTGCTCATCCTCTGAAAATCAGCAACTACGATTACATATACTTCGCGTGCATTTTGTCCCAAAGCTTACGAAGTTCCTTGACCGCCTCTTTGGGGGTTATCGACCCATTCACGATTAAATCGTTAGAGATCATATCATGCATTACAGCGTCCCATTCCTGATACCACGGCGCCTTCAAATGATTGGGGCCCAAAGCTCTTTTCCGGCCCTCAAACTGCCATTGATATGCCTGCTCGCCAAACTCTGGATGCATCCACTTCATTAGGGCTGCTTTAGATTCTGGGTCGCTATACACCGCTGGGAACGGAATAGGTAGATTCGCTTTCTCCACCCATCGTTTATGAGTGTGGTATTCACCAGAACTGTTCTGCCAACCGTAGAACTTCATAAGTTCCCAGGCACGAAGTAAATCTTCTTCCGAACGGTCTGAGTTATCCATACATAGTAAGGCATGGCCCACTAAGCAGGTGTCGTTTGTCGCACCAGGCGTTAAAGGATTTTGATTGCTGTATGGACCAATATTTTCATTGCTCTTATCGCCAAAAATAAAGTGCGCGTAGTCCATATAGTGCAAGAAGGCATGCTCACCTGTTGCATATGCATTGAGCATGGTTGACTCTTGCATAGTCAAAATGCCGGGAGGGATAAGACCTTCGTCCCACCACTGTTTCCAGTCAGTAAGCACCTTTACGATCGGCGTGTTTTCATCAAACGTGGCCCTAAGATCGGGACCGACCAAGTGATCACCCTCTGAAAAACAGTGCGCTGTTAGCGCCCATGGCAGTCCGGTCCAAGCGTTATACCAACTAATCATTAATGGGTGCTCAGAGATTCCCTTTTTCTTCAAGTCACGAGATATATTGGCCACTTCCTCCCATGTGGTCGGGTAATCGCTGGCGTTAGACGTGCCACCGTGACCGCCCGCATCAAGCAGTTTCTCATTACGGAAGAGGCAAAATGGCCCACCGTTGTAATAGGTCAGCCCGAGGTACTTACCGTCATGGGCCAAGGTATCCTCATCAAGCCCATCAAACATTTCGCTTCGAATTTGGTCTAGTCCAGGCAGATCGTCAATTGGCCTGATCCAGCCAGCGGCATACCAACGCGACGCCTGACCCCGCTGGGCATAAAACATGTCCAATTTGGTTCCAGAAGCAAGCTTGGTCTCTAACACTGCAGCATAATCACCAGGGATAGGCATAAGCTCAACTTGCTCATTGTGCTCCGCCATAAACATCTCGGCGTTTGAGGTGACGATTTCACTACCCCATGGCCAAAAACCAAATACCAGCGGATCGCCCGCAGCTATTGCTGCCCGGGGCATCAACCCGCCCAAAGCTCCAGCACCCACCAGGCCCGCCGCGCCTGCGGTTGTACCCTTTAAGAAAGATCGGCGGTTTAAATTAGAATGTTGCCCAAAATATGATTTACCATGACTCGGTTTCATAACAGCCTCCTACCTCTTGATATTCACACATGAATATTGTACTTCATCGAGGTCTGGTTTGTCAAAGCTTGCCTAATTAATTTTATTAAGTTCCTCCTATAACTCTCTGAAAATAAAGGGTGAAGGGTAGTTTCCATGAGTATAAAAACTCCATCAGCTGCGCAAATTATTGAAGTTGGCAATCAACTTGGAATGCAACTTAACGCTAATGAGGCAGAAGAGTATTTGACTGCAATGGCTCCGCTGATTGAGTCGTATAATACGGTCGATGAAATGCCGGATAACATACCGGAGGTATCATACCCGCGCACACCTGGACATCGTCCCACCCCCGAAGAAAACAAACATAACGGCTGGTATTACAAAACCTCTATAAAAGGTGCGCCCCAAGGCAAACTGAAGGGGCAGAGGGTCGCCATAAAAGATAATATCTGTGTGGCAGGTGTGCCAATGATGAATGGCGCCTCTGTCCTAGATGGTTACGTTCCGGATGTTGACGCCACTCTTGTCACGCGAATACTCGAAGCAGGAGGAGAAATTGTAGGTAAAACTGTATGCGAGTATCTTTGTTTTTCCGGCGGTAGTCACACGGGCGTTTCGGGAGCTCCGGTACAAAATCCGTGGAAAGAGGGTTATACAACCGGCGGTTCCTCAACGGGCTCCGGCGCTGTGGTCGCCGCAGGTGACGTCGACATGGCAATAGGTTGCGATCAAGCGGGATCAGTCCGTATTCCTGCATCATTTTGCGGAATTGTTGGATTAAAACCAACACACGGTCTCGTACCCTATTCTGGAGTCATGCCCATTGAATCAACAATTGATCATGCCGGGCCCATGACTAACAACGTAGCCAATAACGCTCTGTTGTTAGAGGCTATTGCAGGAAGTGATGGATTAGACCCGCGGCAAATTCAAATGCCAGAGAAAATTGAATACACCTCCTCGCTAGGGTTAGATATCGCCGATCTAAAGATTGGTATTTTAAAGGAAGGGTTTGGCCACCCAAATTCAGAACATGATGTTGACGCAAAGGTTCGCGAAGCAACCAAGCGTTTTAAAAAACTAGGTGTTCAATTAACCGAAATATCCATACCAGAGCACCTACAGGGCGTAGCAGTATGGACACCCATTGGAGTTGAAGGCACCGTCAATCAGATGATGAACGGAAATGGTTTCGGCTCAAATTGGAAGGGGCTTTATGTAACGAGCCTGATAAACCGTTATTCACAATGGCGCCACAGAGCAGATGAGCTTTCTGACTCTTTGAAATACGTCATTCTCCTGGGGCAATACATGCACAATCAATATGGCGGATATCACTACGGTAAAGCACAGAACATCGCCCGCAGCATCACTACTGCATATGACAATGCTCTCTCTCAATACGATATTATATTAATGCCCACTCTTCCGATCAAAGCCACGCCTATCCCGCCTAAAAATTCTCCACGCAGCTTAATCATTCAGCGCGCCCACGAGATGTTCGCAAATACAGCAGTATTTGATATCACCGGACACCCTGCATTAACCATCCCTTGCGCGCTTAGTGATGGCCTTCCAATCGGTCTTATGCTCGTTGGCAAGAACTTTGACGAAGCTACAATATATCGAGCCGCCCATGCCTTCGAACAATCTGGTGATTGGGCCACCATTTAGATTTTTGAAATGCACAAAAATCACAACAAAAACTCTATTTTTACAGGCATTAACTTAAGCGTTTAGTGGGGTGTAAAATATAAAGAAAACTAAATATAAAATTTTTCCATATAGGTTTGTTATATTTTGTTATAGTTTTCAGGATATATTCATTCCACGTACTTCTTTACTCAGGGGCAAATAAAATTATATCATGAATGGTGAAAAGCCATACCAAGGGGTCCAATGAATGAAATTTCGTTTTTCTCACATCGTCCCAAACCGCATTCATCATATTGCTCTATTGTTTTTGATCCTTATAGGGTTTCCGTTGGCCGGCTGCAGTACGTTCTTGTCTTGGACTGTTCCGACTGCTGGCGTCGCTGCCCTCCAAGAACGTTCCATTGGTGACTCAGTAGATGACCTTACAATTCGTGCTGAGCTAAATCAGATCTTTTTTGAAGATAACGTCGAACTACTTCAAAGCGTTTCATTCACTGTATTGGAAGGGCGAGTGTTGCTGAAGGGAGCAGTCGAGAAGCCAGAAGATCGTATCCATTCGGTAAAATTGGCTTGGCAAGCCAGTGGGGTAAGAGAAGTAATAAACGAAATTCAAGTTACCGACCAGGGTGGCATTGTTAATTTTGCCCGCGATACCTGGATTTCCACACAACTCAAAGCAGACATAATGTTTGATAGCAATATTGTCGCCATCAACTATAATATAGAGACGGTCAATGGCGTCATTTATCTGGCTGGAATAGCGCAAGAACAGGCAGAAATTGATAAGGTTGTAGATTATGCTCGCCGAATTAAACATGTGAATAAGGTAGTTAGTCACGTAATATTAAAAGATGACCCTCGGAGAACCCCCGGACCATAATTTGTCTTATGAGTGTACGAAAATTGATTTGAAACAATTCGCAAATCTCTACCCTGTCCTTATGCTCCGCTGTCTCAGATATAATTAATGAAAAAGAATTCAAGTCAGCAGGAGCATTCTAACGCGGCGATGGTGCTGATTGGTACGAATTCAAAGCCACGCTTTCGTGCTTCTGGTAACCAGCGCATGAGTGCTTCAATAGTTTCCTTATGAGGATGTCCAATAGCAACTGCGTGTCCTGATCGATGCGCCACATGCTCGAGGAGGCTTAGTTGTCTCTCTATGTAACTTCGCTCCACTAAATGGTCGATAAATATATCGCGTGATGCATGGGGCATACGTGAGGCCTCAGCCAAGCGAGCGCCAACCGTTGAACTAACAGTGACAGAATCAAGATAGAGCAATCCGCGAGAATTCAATTCAGCCAAGACCAGTGACATAGCACGGCGGTGTTGTGAGAATTTGCTTCCCATATGATTGTTGACGCCTACATATCCTGAAAACCGTGTCAAATTATGATCTAATCTCCGCTTCAATTCTTCCTCGCTGAGACCAGTCAACAATGCGTTCGGACCTGGGTCGGTGGAGGAATTTGACGGCTCCATCGGCATATGCACGAGAATTTCGAACCCCTCCTGCCGGGCTTGCTGGGCTAGTTCTGGCGCCCGTTCTGCATACGGTAAGAAAGCAAGTGTAATCCCTAAACCAAGTGACAGCACGCGCGCGAATTCTCGTTCGCTATGGCCAAGATCATCGATAACTATAGCAATAATCGGCGCTTGTCCGGACTCCGGCGATAACGCGGCATATCGCCGCCAATCTGGAAGATCGCTGTGTTTGGTAGGACCAGCCGCCGCAATAGACGTTACGCTGGCTAGAAGTATTAGCAAAATAATTGTCGTCAGGGTCGAAACGAGCAACTTCATAGGGACTCGCAGCTATCCGGCACCCCGAGTGCTAATTTATCAAAAATCGGATGCTCCGGACGATCGTCAGCACGGCATTTTTTTGCCTGATGCAGAAAAGTGTGGCGCATTGAATCGAGGTCTTCCATCTTGCGCTCTAGTTACCTAACTTTCTCGAGCGAGATCGTCTTCAAAACGGCACTTTCACATTCCCGCTCCTGATAAAGTACGAGCAAATTATGAAAATCTTTTAAGAAGGATCCCTATCTCCATGTGCCTCGCCTTTGAACCGTAAGTATTATAGCACGGCACCTACCTGCCACGGCACAAACTCTTCGTCGCCGAAACCGAGAGATTCGCTCTTGCTCGGCTCGCCCGAAGCGGTGCGTAATATGAGGTCAAAAATTTCTTGCCCCAGGCTATCGATATTTTCTTCTCCATCAACAACCCGGCCACAATTGATATCCATATCCTCATACATGCGAGAGTAAATATCACTGTTTGTAGCGAGTTTGAGACTGGGCGTCGGCTTGCATCCAAACACTGAGCCTCGTCCAGTGGTGAAGCAAACTACATTGGCCCCGCCAGCAACCATACCGGTCACCGAGACCGGGTCATAGCCCGGGGTATCCATAAATACAAATCCTTTAGCGCGTACAGGCTCACCATAACGATAGACGTCAACAAGATTGGTGGTGCCACCCTTAGCGGCGGCACCGAGAGATTTTTCTAAGATCGTTGTAAGCCCGCCGACCTTGTTACCTGGCGACGGATTATTATCGACGACCGCGCCGTTTTTCTTGGTGTACTCCTCCCACCAACGGATACGCTCGATGAGCTTGCGGCCAACCACCTCAGAAGCCGCGCGCCGGGTCAGAAGATGCTCTGCACCGTATATTTCTGGGGTTTCGCCAAGAATCGCCGTGCCACCATGGCGCACAAGCAAATCGGCGGCCGCTCCGAGTGCCGGATTGGCGGTCACACCGGAAAATGCGTCCGAGCCGCCACATTCCATGCCGAGCATAATATGGCTGGCAGGAACGGTCTCCCGGCATACCGAATTGGCCGCCGGCAACATGGCCTCTATGCATTTTATCCCCTCGCGCACCGAAGCGCTGGTACCACCCATATCCTGGATTGTCATTGCATGAAGGTTATCGCCTGGGACAAGACCAAGATCGCTAACCAGAGCATCGACATGGTTGATCTCACAACCGAGTCCCAATAGAAGACAGCCAGCAATATTGGGGTGATGTGCATAGCCCGCGATGCAGCGGCGCAAATAATTAAAGCCGTCGCCGTGAGATGCGGTACCGCAGCCTGCGCCATGAGTCAGCGAAATGACCCCATTAACATTCGGCCATTGTTCCATCTCGGGTCCACGAAAATGGTCGCAGATGTAGCGCGCCACGGTGGCCGAGCAATTCACACTGGTAATGACAGCAAGAAAATTACGTGTCGCTACGCGACCATCAGCGCGCACGATGCCTTGGAAAGTAGCACGGTCAGCTTTCGGCACGAAATCTGTAGACTTGGCATCCGCTCCAAATTGATAATTCCGCTCAAATTCGGCAAAGGCGAGATTATGCTCATGCACATGCTGACCAGTGGTGATTTCGTTTTTAGCGAAACCGATGATCTGACCGTATTTGCGTACCGGTTCATTTTTGTCGATCGCCTGAGTAGCAACTTTGTGGCCGACCGGAATCGCATCGGCTATTTCGATCATATGGCCCTTGTCCAGTAACTTGGTACCCGCGGCAAGTTCAGCTTTGCTCACAACCACGTTGTCCTCTGTATGAAGGCGCAAGAGGCCATCGTCGTTTTTCATATTGTTCACCAGAAAATGTTTCGCGCTGCATCAATCATAATGCAAGAAACCGCTGCTCACTAATCACGCACCAGAGGTCGGGCAATTATAAGGCGAACTATATCCTCAAAGAGGAACCGGTTATCTACCTCACTCCAACCAGCTTCTTCCATGTAGTGTTGGGTATTTCGATCAAAAGCCGCACCGTAGGCAAAACGCACCCAAGGGGCCCACAGTTTCATGATGAAACGCTTCCTGGGGTTTTTGGAATAGCTATATTCAAGCAAGCGTAGTTCCCCATCACTTTTGCAAACGCGGGCGAGTTCCTTCAGCGCTGGAAGTTGATTCTGGGGCTCTAGCACGCAAAAAAGAAACGTCGAGACCACCGCATCAAAACTATTGTCATCAAAGGAAAGATTCATCACATTCATTTCGTGCAACGCTATATCTTGGCAGGTTTCCTCCTGCCGTCGGTTGGCTCGTGCCAGCATGGCTGCACTGATATCAATGCCCACCATCTCAGCATCCACAGGATAGTGAGGGATATTTGATCCCGTTCCAACGCCGGCGTCGAGAATTCGGCCATTGAGTCCCTCAAATATCAATGGCCGGATTGGACGGTAACGATTGCGCTCAAATGGGGAATTTAAAAAATCATACCATCTGGCGATACGCTGATAGGTGGCCCACTTGCTCATGAAGCTAAAGCTTCGCAACACGCAGACGCAGCGCATTAGAGATCACGGATATCGAGCTGATACTCATTGCGGCGCTCGCGATCATCGGGTTGAGTAAAATTCCGAACTGCGGAAACAAAACGCCGCCCGCAATTGCAATCCCAAAAAAATTGTAACCGAAGGCAAAAAGCAAATTTTGCTTGATATTGCGCATCGTCTCCCGGCTCAACAAACGCGCCCGCGCGATTCCACCAAGATTGCCATATAGCAAGGTGATCGCCGCAGCCTCGATGGCAACATCGGAACCAGTGCCCATGGCGATACCAATATCGGCTGCGGCTAAAGCTGGTGCATCGTTGACGCCATCACCCGCCATTGCAACGACACAGCCTTCTTTACGCAAACTCTGTACTATTTCCTGTTTTTGAGACGGACGCAATCCGGCCTGCAACTCGTCGATGCCGAGCGCGCGAGCTACGTAATTCGCCGTCACCCAATTATCACCTGTAAGCATAACGACACGTACACCATCCGCACGCAACCGCCGCATCGCCTCGAAGGAAGACTCTTTGATACGATCTTCAACGGCAATTAGGCCCGCGACTATTCCATCCAAAGCAAGATACATTGCGGTACGGCCGAGGACACGGTGTGCCTCGGCCTTACTTGCTAGATCCTCAATATGTATGTCTTTCTCAGCGAGTAATTGTTCATTGCCGAATACGGCTGAAACGCCGCAAAGCTTACCTGTAACACCACACCCACTCTTGGCCTGGAATTCTTGCACTTCACCCAGCCTGAGTTCGTTCTCGCCTACTGCATCGATAATGGCGCGAGCTAGGGGATGCTCGCTAGCACGTTCCAGGCTTGCGGCGTAGTGAAGGATGTCGTTTTTGGTGTGCCCGGGCAGCACCTCTACCGCCGCAAGACTTGGCCTGCCCTCCGTTAGGGTGCCAGTCTTGTCTACAACGAGCGTATCTACCTTCTCAAATATTTCAAGCACGGCAGCATCACGTATAAGAACGCCAGCATGGGCACCGCGCCCAACGCCAACAATTATTGACATCGGGGTCGCCAGTCCGAGGGCACAAGGGCACGCGATGATCAGGACAGCAACAGCATTTACCAAAGAATACCCCAGACTAGGTGATGGGCCGAATAGGCCCCATGCGATTGCCGTAGCCAACGCTACGACAAGCACGACTGGTACGAACCATGCCGCAACCCGGTCGACGGCGTTCTGGATGGGGGGACGGCTGCGCTGGGCTTCGCCCACCATTTTTACGATACGATTGAAAAGCGTTTCTGCGCCAATATGCTCTGCAGCCATTATAAAGGTGCCAGTCGTATTTAGCGTTCCGCCAATTACCTCATCGCCTGTAGTTTTTTCTACCGGTAGGGGTTCTCCGGTAATCATCGCTTCATCGATAGAGCTAGTACCTTCGAGGATCACTCCATCGACTGGTATTTTTTCACCGGGACGGACCCGAAGACGCCCCCCCACGTTTACCTCCTCCAAGCCAACATCGCTTTCCAAGCCACAGTCGTTTACAAGACGCGCGCTGGCCGGGGCGAAATCCAACAGAGCTCTGATCGCATGTCCGGTGCGGGAGCGAGCGCGTAGTTCCAACACCTGACCTAGAATAACGAGAAAAATTATCACCCCAGCGGCCTCGAAATAAATTGGCATATCGCCTGATTTCGAACGAAACATGGATGGAAAAATTTGCGGTGCCGCAATGGCAACGATGCTGTAGATAAATGCCACGCTAGTGCCGAGCGCGATCAACGTGAACATGTTGAAATTTCGGCTGACCACCGAGTGCCATCCGCGTTGGAAAAATGGCCAACCACCCCACAGCACGACGGGTGCTGCAAGAGCTAGTTGGATCCAATTCCAGACCCTTGTGGTTGCAACTTCCTGCAACGGAGCGCCGGGGAGCATATCAGACATGGCAATAAAGAGCAGCGGCAAAGCCAACACTCCACTGAACCACAAACGGCGAGTCATGCTGATCAGTTCCAAATCAGGCTGTGCCTCGATCCGAAACGTGCTCGCCTCCAACTTCATGCCGCATTTCGGACAAATACCCGGACCGTCGCAACATACGCCGGGGCACATGGGGCAAATATAATTAGCGTCCGTGCGCCTTACGTCCGCAGCCGGACCGGTTCCCTCTGGAGAGGTATGGCAACGATTGGGAACGGCCAATTTCAAAAGCCGGAGTTCAAATCTACAAAACGTTAAGTTATGACGCCACTGACAAAATGCCGTTGACCAGTTCTACATAATGCTGCCGGTTACTGGAAGGTCAATAGATTGATGTTTTTTCCGAGATTTGGACTATAACACTTTGATATGTTGCTCTTAATAGACAATTACGACAGCTTCACGTACAACCTCGTCCATTTTTTTGGTGAGTTGGGGGCGGATGTAACGGTTTATCGAAATGACACAATAAGTGCTGAGGACGGCCTAGCGATGAAACCAGACGGAATTGTGCTGTCTCCTGGGCCTTGCGATCCTAGCCAAGCAGGAATCTGCATTGAATTAATCAAAAAAAATGCCGGCAAAATACCGCTGATGGGGGTCTGCTTGGGTCATCAAGCGATTGGCCAAGCCTGCGGTGGTAAAGTGGTACAAGCCGATAAGCCGATGCATGGAAAATCTAGTGAAATCCACCATCGCGCCACAAGGCTGTTTAACGGCCTACCCACCCCCTTTTCAGCGACGCGCTACCATTCTCTAGTTGTCGAACGTGAATCCCTACCGGATTGCCTTGAAGTAACCGCCGAAACGTTGGACGGTGTCGTGATGGGAATTTCCCATCGTGAACAACCCGTTCACGGCGTCCAGTTTCATCCAGAAAGCATTGGTTCCGAACAAGGGCATGAATTATTGAAAAATTTTCTCGATATCATAATCGCGGACAGCTTGGGATGAGCAGCAACCAGCCAAACTTCCGCGCCCTTATCGCCCACGCCGCTGCGGGACAGGCGTTAAGTATGGAACAGGCGGAGCAGGCGTTCGATATCATGATGGCGGGTGGTGCGACATCGGCGCAAATAGGAGGTCTTCTCATGGCTCTTCGAGTCCGCGGTGAAACCGTGGACGAGATTACCGGCGGGGCTAAGGCGATGCGCACCCGCGCCGTGGCGATTGACGCCCCCAATGGCGCGATCGACACCTGCGGCACTGGCGGTGACGCTAAGGGTACATTCAATGTTTCCACAGGCGCTGCCATTGTTTCTGCCGCCTGCGGCATTCCAGTTGCCAAGCATGGTAACCGGGCACTGTCGTCGCGCTCAGGCTCAGCTGATGTGTTGACCGGTCTGGGCGTCAATATCGATGCCGATATGGACCTGGTGCGCGAAGCATTGTGGCAGGCCAATATCGGCTTCCTAATGGCACCCAGACATCATGGTGCCATGCGCCATGTAGCGCCTACACGGGTCGAACTCGGCACGCGCACGATATTCAATCTACTGGGACCGCTCTCCAACCCCGCGGGGGCTAAGCGACAATTGATCGGTGTTTTTGATGCGATGTGGGCGGAGCCTATGGCCAAGGTGCTGCGCAATCTTGGCTCAGAACGGGTATGGGTCGTGCACGGTTCGGACGGTACCGACGAACTGACCACCACTGGCCCAAGCCGAGTGGTTGAGCTACGCCATGGTGAGTTAAGCAAATTTGAGATAACGCCTGAAGACGCTGGCTTGTCCCGCGTTTCCCTTGACCAAATTAAGGGTGGCGACAGCGATCAAAATGCCCGTGCTATGGCAGCAATGCTCAACGGTCAACCGGGACCGATCCGGGACATTGTTCTTCTCAATGCCGCCGCTGCTCTTATTATCGCCGACCGAACTGACAACCTCATAGACGGCGTTGCTATCGCAGCAGACGCGATCGACAGCGGCGCTTCGCGCGCTACTTTGGATAAGTTAATCGCTATCACTAATAGGTCCTCATGAGCGATATCCTCGCCAAGATATGCCTTGAAAAACGCGCCCACATTGCTGCCTGTAAGGCTCGCCGACCACTTGCTGAGCTTAAGGCAGCGGCTGAGCTATCATCGCCGCCGCGTGGTTTCGCAGCCGCACTTACACGCGCATCACAAGATGGCAATCTCGCCCTCATCGCAGAACTGAAGAAAGCATCACCCAGCAAGGGGTTGATTCGAAACGATTTTGTCCCCTCGTCCCTGGCGCGCGCCTATGAGACTGGCGGCGCCGTCTGTCTATCAGTGCTAACTGACAAGCCCTATTTTCAGGGAGAAGACAATTTTCTTATTCAAGCACGTTCGGCTGTAACACTTCCCATCTTGCGCAAGGATTTTATGCTCGATCCATATCAGGTGATAGAGGCGCGTGCGCTGGGCGCTGACTGCGTCCTGCTAATCATGGCTGCGCTCTCCGATATGAAAGCGGCAGAACTGAAGGCCATCGCTGAAGATTTCGGCATGGACGTGCTAATCGAGATCCATAACAAAGAAGAGCTCACCCGTGCGACCGCACTCGAAGCAGTGCTGATCGGCATCAACAACCGTAATCTTAAAACTCTGGAGGTCGATTTAAGAACCACAGAGAATTTGCTCCCGGGTATTCCTGAAGGTTGTGACGTGGTATGCGAAAGCGGTCTATACAACCATGACGATTTAATGCGGATGGCTCAAGTCGGCGTTACGCGCTTCTTGGTTGGTGAATCGTTGATGCGCCAAACGGATGTCAGCCAAGCGACTGCCAACCTGCTTACCGGAAAAGCAACGAAGAAAGTGAGCGCCTGAGCATGTCGTCCTTCACTCATTTTGACGATCAGGGCCGTGCCCGCATGGTCGATGTATCGGAGAAACAGTCCACTGAGCGTAGCGCCACTGCTAAGGCGAGCGTACTCATGCATCCCAAAACGTTAGAACTGATTGCAACCGGCAGCGTCAGGAAAGGCGATGTGCTGCAGGTCGCTCGCATTGCCGGCATCATGGCCGCAAAACGGACCTCGGATTTGATCCCACTCTGCCATCCTCTTGGCCTGAACGCTATTGATTTGGATTTGATATGCGACAGTCAACGGAGCGCCGTCGAAATCTGCGCAACTTGCCGCCTCAAATCGCGCACTGGGGTCGAGATGGAAGCTCTGACAGCAGCCTCAGTCGCGGCACTCACGGTCTATGATATGTGTAAATCAGTAGATCGTGCGATGCGCATTACGGATGTCCGACTGACCCATAAGACTGGTGGCAAGTCCGGCGAATTCAACCAAGATTAGACACCACATATGATCCCCGTTGCCGAAGCCGTATCACGAATCACTGACGCGTTCACACCACTCCCTGCAGAAAGCGTTGCGCTTAACGATGCCTGCGGCCGGGTGCTTGCGGAGGACGTAATATCTCGTACGACTCAGCCGCCCTTCGATGTTTCTGCAATTGACGGCTATGCGGTGCGCGCAGAAGATATCGGCGGGACACCGGTGACTCTGCAAAAAATAGGCGCGGTGCCAGCAGGACAACATTTCAAAGGCACGGTGGGCGCCGGAGAAACGGTGCGCATCTTCACCGGATCCCGCATACCTGATGGAGCTGACACAGTAATCATTCAAGAAAACACCAAAGCGCGGGGCGAGCAAATCACAGTAATGCAAACCTCCGGTCGAGGTAATTATGTACGTTCAGCCGGCCTTGATTTTAACGTTGGCGACACCGGCCTCGAGGCTGGACTGCGACTGACACCGCGCGCTATCGGCTATGCCGCCAGCATGAACTACCCTGTCCTCTCGGTGCATCGCCAGCCTCGTGTGGCGATTCTAGCCACCGGTGACGAAATCGTCATGCCCGGCGCACCAGTCGGTCCCAACCAAATTATCAGCTCTAACTCCCATGCCCTCGCCGCCGCAGTGCAAAGCTATGGCGGCGTTCCATTTAATCTTGGAATCGCTCCTGATGACCGGGAACAATTGAAAACCCTGGCGGAAGGAGCGCGCGGCGCAGATATTCTTGTGACTACGGGCGGCGCTTCTGTCGGAGACCATGATTTAGTGCAAAGCGTGCTTGGAGAAATAGGCTTCGAACTAGATTTTTGGAAAATCGCCATGCGTCCTGGCAAGCCACTTATTTTTGGATCGATAGGAGATACGCAGGTTCTCGGACTACCTGGAAACCCGGTCTCCTCTCTTGTCTGCGCTCTTATTTTTTTGCGTCCAGCGATTTTTCGCATGCTAGGCTTGATCTACTCAGGACTCAACGTACTACCCGCTCGTATAAACTCTAGGCTTGGCGCCAATGATGAGCGCCAGGATTATTTGCGAGCCACTTTGCGGACTGAAAAAAATGGCGAACTTACGGCTATTCCGTTCGAGCGCCAGGATAGCTCGATGATCTCTCTTCTCGTTCAATCAGAGGCCCTTATTGTCCGTCCACCATACGATCCACCGGTTGCCCGTGGAGACAGGGTCAAGGTAATTCCTTTCGCCTCTGGAGTGCCTGTCATATAGTTTGTAACTCCGACCCTATTCGATACGCAGCGGAGATAATCTCTTGACACAAAAAAAGAACTAAAATAGAACATTCGAATAAGTTTCTATTTTGTTCATATCATGGAGGGCCAAACGTGCTGACCAAAAAACAGCTTGAATTGCTGCTCTTCATAGACCAACACCTTAAACACCATGGCACCGCTCCGTCATTCGAGGAAATGAAAATCGCGGTTAATCTGAAGTCGAAGTCCGGTATTCATCGCTTGGTAACCGCTCTTGAAGAACGAGGTTTCCTTCGCCGCTTGCCCCACCGTGCGCGGGCTCTTGAGGTTGCCAAACTGCCTCCCTCGCACGGCGCATCGTCTCATTCCTCGTCTGGCAAAGCTTTTCGCCCAAGCGTTATAGAAGGCGATTTCACCCAGGGCCGTGACCGGCGTCCGGCCGATCCTGAAGAAGTTATATCCATAGCGCTTTATGGTCGTATAGCCGCAGGACTACCCATCGAAGCAATGCGGGATGAGTCCACCTCAATTGGCGTCCCAGCAACCATGCTTGGTAACGGCGACCATTACGCTCTCGAAGTCGATGGCGATTCAATGATTGAGGCCGGAATTTTTGACGGCGATACAGCCATTATTAAACGTTGCGAAACAGCGGATAACGGCTCAATCGTCGTTGCCTTAGTGGACGATAGTGAAGTCACACTAAAGCGCCTACGCCGCAAAGGTGAATCTATTGCTCTCGAGCCGGCAAATGAGATTTACGAAACGCGGATATTTGGACCCGGCCGGGTTCGAGTGCAAGGCCGTTTAGTGGGAATTTTACGTAATTATTGATATTTAGTACCTAAATTTCACATTGAGCGCTAACAGATCACCTTTAGGCACGGCATAGAGCCAATTCCCCTTATTACTGGCGACAGCACGTATGTATATGCCGCCACCTACCAACCTGGATAAGCGTACTAAATTTCCCATTAAACGCTCGATGATCATGTGCTATGCCGCACAAGATGTCGCTTTTGACAAGAGGCTAGCGACGCTTACTGACTTGATGCAATCCTTCGACAAGGCACACGCATCACGAACGAAGGCTATTTCTATCACTAACGACCCTTCACGCTGCGATAGGAAGTGCATTACAACTCTGCGGGCGCTCAGCCATCTCTCGCCGAAACTGCACAGTCACGGGCCCCTACCTTGTCCTTTTCCGCCAAATTTTTAAATACCAAATGCCTACGTGGCACTCGGGAAAAACCCAATATATTCTTTGACTGCGCGCGCCACCATAATCTCCTTAGACCGCTCCCGACTAAATCGCCGATTGCCTTTAAAACAAAAATTTCCAAGCGATAACTAGCGCCAGAGCAACTGGTGCTCAGAACGACTATCGTTTGTAATTCACAAGCAGAAGCTCCTAAGAGATCTTTCCTCCGGGCAGAGATTTTTGTTTTAAATCGTTTTGAAACCACTAGTGTTCGTGGCCACAGTCAACCACATGACACACACCCTATTTCTATTTTCTGCACGCCTTCCTATTCCAACACAAGATAGTAGGAAATTTCCCCTTGCCGTAAGGAATATGCTAAACGCCGAGCACGCAATAACCTGTAACCCTCGTCCCCAATGGGTAAAATTTAGTCATGACTGTCATCACCAGGTTTGCCCCCTCACCAACCGGCTATCTTCATATAGGCGGAGCTAGAACTGCTTTGTTCAATTGGCTGTTCGCTCGACACACGGATGGTAAATTCTTTCTGCGCATTGAGGATACTGATCTTGAACGTTCAACCCAAGAGGCAGTGCAGGCGATTTTTAACGGTCTCGACTGGCTCGGCATCGATCATGACGGGGACATTATTTTTCAATCAAAAGGTGCAAAACGCCACTCCGCACTAGCGCACCAGTTACTCAATGAGGGTAAAGCCTATTATTGTTATTGTACTCCGGAGGATCTGAAAAAGATGCGTGAGCAGGCCCGCACGGAAGGCCGGCAGATGTTCTATGATAGAAGGTGGCGAGACCGCGAACAGTCTGAGGCTCCGGAGGGGGTTGCGCCTGTAATTCGTTTTAAGGCACCGCTCGAAGGCAAAACGGAAGTTAAAGATCTAGTGCAAGGCCCCGTTCGTACCAACAATTCCCAGCTTGACGACATGGTTCTGCTACGCTCTGACGGCACGCCGACCTACATGCTGTCGGTTGTCGCAGATGATCACGATATGGGCGTGACTCACGCTATCCGTGGCGACGATCACCTAACCAATGCAGCTCGACAAACTCAGCTATACATGGCGCTAGGTTGGCAGCCCCCGAAATACGCCCATATTCCACTTATTCATGGGGCCGATGGCGCCAAACTATCTAAACGACACGGCGCACTAGCAATTGGTGATTATGCAAATTTGGGCATACTACCGGAGGCAATGAACAATTATCTTTTGAGGCTTGGCTGGAGCCATGGTGATGACGAAATTATCTCTCGTGATCAGGCGATTGAGTGGTTCAACATTGGGGCTATCGGACGGTCACCAGCGCGCTTTGATATGGAGCGGCTTAGCAGCCTCAACAAAAACTATATCCAAGAAACCGGAAATATCAGACTGCTCTCTCTTATCAAGCCCTTTTTAAGAGATGTAATGGGATACACGCCAGACGATAAGCTCATGGCGCGCCTTGAAAGGCTTCTGCCTAGTTTAAAGACACGAGCCAATAACCTCGTAGAGTTAACTGACAATTCGTTGTTTTTATTCTCTGTTCGGCCGATTTCAATAGATAGCAAGGCAGCGAAGCTGATTACGCCAAATTCCAGAGAGTTAATGGCAACACTGGCTGGTGAACTCAATAACTTGACCAACTGGAACCCGGATAGCCTGGACACCACGATTCGTAGCTTTGCAGACAACCATGATATGAAAATGGGAAAAATCGCTCAGCCACTAAGAGCTGTTTTAACTGGAAAAACGGTTTCTCCTGGAATTTTTGATGTCATGTCGGCACTTGGTAAGGAAGAAACTCTTGTCCGAATGAGTGATATCGCCATAGCCGAGTGATACAGGCCGTTGCAAATATTTGAAAAATAACACCTTAACGACTATCATCAGTGTGCCAAGGCGAGAGCTTTTTATGTGTTGCGCCAGAGCACCAGCTGATTTCACGCTTAATTTCTACGATGAGGATCTTTCATGACCGCCAATGCCCCGAAAGGTTCGCCCTCAGGAAAGACAACCTTCTCTTTGACGGACAATACAAACGGTAATTCGATCGAGCTTCCCGTGATTACCGGCACCTTGGGGCCATCCGTTATTGACGTGCGTTCTCTCTATGGCGCTACAAAAAACTTCACCTATGACCCAGGCTATACCTCTACGGGCTCCTGCGAGTCCAAAATTACCTACATTGATGGTGACGAAGGCACGCTTCTACACCGCGGCTACCCCATTGATGAACTGGCGGAGAATAGTGATTTTCTAGAAGTATCTTATCTCCTGCTTTACGGGGAATTGCCCAACGCAAACCAGAAAAAGAATTTCGACGACACCATCACCAAACACACCATGGTGCAGGAACAGATCAATTACCTGTTCCGCGGCTTCAGACGTGATTCTCATCCTATGGCCGTAATGATCGGGGTCGTGGGTGCTTTAGCAGCATTCTATCACGATACTACCGATATTCAGGACCCGCACCAGCGGATGATTGCATCGCACCGCCTGATTGCAAAAATGCCGACGATCGCTGCAATGGCACACAAATATGCCATCGGCCAACCCTTCGTTTATCCACGAAACGATCTAAATTATTCTGAGAACTTCCTCCATATGATGTTCGCAGTACCTTGTCAGGATTATGAAATTAATCCTATCCAGGCCGCAGCCATGGACCGGATATTGATCCTGCACGCTGATCACGAGCAAAATGCATCGACTTCTACGGTGCGTCTTGCGGGATCATCAGGCGCAAATCCATATGCCTGCATTGCCGCCGGCATTGCCACACTTTGGGGCCCGGCCCATGGGGGTGCAAACGAGGCGGTCGTAAGGATGCTCGAAGAAATTGGGAGTGTTGAACGAATTCCGGAGTGCATTACCAGGGCCAAAGATAGTGACGATCCTTTCCGGCTAATGGGTTTCGGGCACCGGGTCTATAAAAATTACGACCCCCGCGCCAGGGTTCTACACAAGACTTGTCATGAGGTTTTAGACGATTTGAGTCTCGACAATGAAATGCTAAATATCGCCCGCGAACTAGAGCGCATCGCCTTAGAAGATGAATATTTTATTGAGCGCAAGCTCTATCCTAACGTCGATTTCTATTCGGGCATCATACTTCAGGCACTAGGCATTCCTGCCCACCTGTTTACCGTTATTTTCGCCCTGGCACGCACGGTGGGTTGGATAGCCCAGTGGAACGAAATGATATCCGACCCACACCAAAAAATTGGCCGACCACGTCAACTTTACACGGGCGAGGCACGCCGCAGTTATATCTCCATCGAACATCGGTGAAATGTATGCCGTCGCGCGCCCATGAAACTTTGCATCATCAAAACTCGGCGTCGACCGCTTTTCGTCCCCATCAAGATAAAGGCGCCACGGGACCGGCCTCGCGTGGCCCCTGGCATGCGTGGCCAGCAAACGATAACAAACTGCCAGTGTGGCGCGGTGCCCTTAGTTGGTCACTAGTCGGTATGGGAATGGGCTGTTTTGCCTTTGTTGCTGTGAGCTTGCTTCTATAGCCTCAGGACATTTTGAAAGGCTCTTTCTACTCAGAGATTTCAATCAATTCAACCTTGTAACCGTCAGGATCTTCGACAAAGGCAATGACAGTGGTGCCATGCATCATTGGCCCAGGAGGTCTCGGAATATTGGCACCTGCCGCCTTAAGTTTCTCACAAGTACTGTAAATATCTGGCACGCCGATTGCGATATGGCCATAACCATTACCTAAATCATAGGTATCTTCCTGATCCCAGTTATGTGTTAACTCTACAACCGTATGAGAACTTTCCTCACCATAGCCAACAAACGCCAAGGTAAATTTTCCATCAGGATAATCGTCGCGACGCAACAGTTTCATACCGAGAAAATCGGTATAAAATTCAATAGATTTCTCCAGATTCTTCACCCTAATCATGGTGTGCAGCATTCTGGCGCCTGAACAGTAGTCGCTCATGTGTACCTCTCTTTGTTTTTACCTGCGTTTTGGGCAACTTCTAGCACCGCTTTCGCCGCAATATCACTTGGTGCCGCTCCGTTGGCCATTAACCTATCCGCCACGTGACGGAAGCATGTGATTTGATCATCACGCGCTGCAGCGTCAATCAATAATTTTTCAATTGCAGACGTAAGTGGTGCCGATGCACAATCCTCCTGAAGAAATTCCGGTGCTACGCGACGCTCAGCGACAATGTTAACAAGCGCGATATGCTCAACCCGCACAATACGGCGGGCGATGGCAACTGTAATAGGATTGGCGCGATAGGCGACCACCATGGGCACACCGGCAATCGCCAGCTCCAAAGTCGCCGTTCCTGAGGAAGTAAGCGCAGCGTCGCTCGCCACGAGTGCAGCATATTTACTCTGCTGCTCACTGCCGTTTATGATCGTAGTTTTTACTGGCCATTGTTGCACGGTAGCATTGATCTTTTCTCGAAGGGCCGGTAATGCCGGGATTACAACGTGACGCAAAATCCGGCGTTCCGCTAACGCATTGACCGTCTCACCAAATATTGGCAGATGCCGAGATATTTCTGAGTACCGGCTACCAGGCAGAATGGCGAGCAATTTTTCATCCATTTCTATATTATGATGGCGTCTAAAAGCGGCACCATTCGTGCGGCCAATTTCTGCCTCAGCCAGGTGATGGCCGACAAACACTGTATCAAGGCCAGTATCGACAAAAAATTTGCTCTCAAAATCAAAAAGCAGTAACAACCTGTCAAGAAACTTGGCAATTTTGCGGGCGCGGCCGGGACGCCAAGCCCAAACCTGCGGGCCGACATAATGCACGACTGGAATACACCCGCCTTTCAGCCGCTTAGCAACTCGGAAGTTAAATTCCGGCGAGTCAATGGTGACTACTACATCAGCCGACAGGCGGCGCACTGCCCGCTCCGTTTGCCGGATGCGAAACAACAGCCTTGGAACATGCGGCAGGATTTCAAAAAATCCCATAACCGATAGTTCACGCATAGGAAAAAGACTCTCCAGTCCAAGGCGAGTCATATGTTCGCCACCAATTCCGGCAAACCTGACGCGCCCACAGGTCAATGATTTTAGAGCCTCCATTAAGCGTCCTCCAATCATGTCACCCGACGCCTCACCGGCGACGAGAAACACCAGCGGCCCGCCCTTGGGAGGTTTGCTCATGCACTGACCCCTGTAACAAATAAGCCAAAACGATTCGCCTCTGATACAACCTCACGGCGATCAAGGATCAAAGATTGCCCTTCTTCCACGGCGATGCCATTCAATCTAATTTGAGCTGCAAGCCGCACCGTCTCGACACCGATGGTAGGCAGGTCGGTTCGCCGCTCCTGTTGCGGTTTCTTTAGTTTTATTAGAACACCGCCCTGCTCTTCCCGTTTTAAGTCGGCACAGCGCTTCAATAAAGCGTCTGTGCCCTCGATCGCCTCAACGCCTAGTACTATTCCCTGCTGCACTACCACTGCTTGCCCGACATCAAGAACTCCGAGTGTTTGCGCGATCCGGACGCCCAGAACGATATCCTGTTTGTCGGATTTATCTGGTATTTTCTCTGTCAAATCACCTTGAGGGGCAACGATATCGCGCAACAAATCGTCCGCACCAACGACCCTGAAGTTCTCCCTTTCCAATTCCTCAACTAGAATAGAAAGAATTGCATCATCGCCTTGTCCAGCAGCCTTGCGAATCTTACCAAGCAACTTGATAGCACGCATGTCCGGTTTAAGCTTGGTGAATGACGGACGTCGCACGGGGCCAGCAAAAACGACCTCCCCACAACCTTCAGATTTCAGCCGGCTAATTGTCGTGCCAACCTTTCCAAGCGGCACCCATAGATGAGAAACGCCCTCGCACGTCTTCGGATCTGTTTCATTCTCGAAAGCGATCACGAATACTTCACGCCCGGTTGCCCGACAAGTTTCAACGATACGAGCCGGAAGCGTCCCGCTACCAGCGAGAATGCCGAGCTTATTTGACACCCTACCCCTTCGGCTGGCAGATCGGCCGGGAGCTATCGGCTTGAATGAAGTCAACTATATCCATAACCGGTTCAATGGCGTCAAAAAGTTCGGAAACATCTGTCAAACGCTCCGTCATAGTGCCCTCCTGCGCAAACAGCAGGCGAAAAGCCCGACGCATATCGTGAATAGCATCACGGCCGAACCCTCGACGTTTCAAACCAACCAAATTTAGGCCGGCAAGGCGTGCCCTGTCTCCCATGACGGAACCGTAGGGAATAACATCATGCTCTACACCGCTCATACCTCCAACGATGGCATGACGCCCAATTCTGACAAATTGGTGAACGGCTGATAACCCACCCAAAATTGCCCAGTCACCAACCGATACGTGGCCACCCAGTGCAGCATTATTCGCCATGATAACGTGATCACCGATTTTACAGTCATGCGCGACATGAGAAGCGATCATGAACAAGCATTCGTCACCGATCCGCGTCAACATACCACCCCCTTCTGTGCCTGGGTTCATGGTGACATGTTCGCGGATAATGTTCTTGGCGCCAATTTGCAGCATGGACGGCTCTCCACCGTACTTCATATCCTGAGGCGGCATCCCGATCGATGCGAATGGATAAATTACGGTATCCGGACCAACCAAAGTATGGCCGTCAATTACGACATGCGACATCAAACGAACACCGGCAGAAAGCTCAACATTCTCACCAATTATGGAATAGGGTCCGATAGTAACGTTATCGGCAAGTTTCGCGCCGGAGGCTACAACAGCAGTAGGGTGAATTTCGGTCATGTATCTTCCAAAATCATGGCGGCGTAAGTGGCCTGAGCTGCAATTTCACCATCAACCTTTGCTGCCGCCTCGAATTTCCAGACATTGCGCCGCCGATGCTTCTTAGTCACATGGACATGTAATTGGTCACCAGGTAAAACCGGACGACGAAAACGACAGTCATCAACAGACATGAAATAAACGAGCTTTCCCGCCATCTCCGGACCCAGCGTTTTCACTACCAATACTGCAGCTGTCTGTGCCATAGCCTCAATAATCAATACCCCCGGCATGACGGCCCGACGAGGAAAATGGCCCTGAAAGTAATTCTCGTTGATCGACACGTTTTTTAAACCAATCGCACTCTTGTCAGGCACAACATCAAGCACCCGATCAATCATCAAGAATGGATATCTGTGCGGAATTGCTTCGATAATTTCCTGAATATCGAGGCTTTCTAGAATTCCCTTTTCGTTCGTTTCGCTCATGAACCTACTTATCCCTGTGAATCAGCTTAGACAGCAAAACAGCTTGCCGGTGCCAATCCCTAATTGGCAGAGCCGGCATGCCCCCCATTGTCATACCGGGAGGAACATCCTTCGTAACACCAGTTTGTCCTGCCATTTTGGCACCCGAACCGATCGTAATATGCCCAGAGGCCCCCGCCTGCCCACCAAAAAACACAAAATCACCAATTTTTGTGCTACCCGCAATTCCCACCAAACCAGCAAGGACGCATCCACGCCCCATTTCCACGTTGTGCCCGATTTGAACAAGATTGTCGATCCAGCACCCTTGACCGATAACCGTATCCGGGCCGCTACCTCTATCGATCGCCGAGTTCGCTCCAACCTCGACATCTGCACCGATGATCACACGGCCCAGCTGCGGTACCTTAGTATGGCCATCTGGTGCCGGTGAAAACCCAAAACCGTCTTGCCCAATTCGCGCCCCTGAATAGATCCTCGTTCGATCTCCAATTTCGCAATGACTTAGAGTGGCGCACGCACCAATAAAAACTTCATCACCGATTTGTACACCACTGCCGATAACAGAGTTGGCAGCGATCCAGCAGCGTTTTCCGACTACAACTCCCGAACCAATTACCACCCCATGCTCGATACGCGAAGATGGATCCACTTGTGCGCCATCTTCAATGACTGCCGATTCGGCAATGAGGGGCTCCGGGACAGGCTGAGGATAAAACGCTTGTGCTGCCAAGGCATAGGATTTGTAGGGCACATTCGAGATCAATAGGGGCGTACCCTTCGGTGCGCGTGGCGAAAGGTCAGGTGCGACGATACAGGCTCCTGCTTTCGTTTTTTCGAAAGCCGAAATATATTTTTTATTGTCAAGGAAACTGAGCTGCTCGGGCCCTGCGGTATCTAACGGCGCAACATCAATCAATGTCAGCAAAGGATCCGAATCTTGACCAATTTCAGAATCTGTCAACTCGGCAAGCTCAGCCAGTGTGAAAGGTCCAGCGCGAGAAAAAAACCTAGGATCCGCCATTATCTCGTATCAGTTAGGCCCAAATTTCAACGCCAATTCTGGTATTCGTTCGTCCAAACGCCTGAGTACTTCACGCGAAATACGCAATTTGTTGTCTACGAATAAGGTTTGCGCTTCGGGAAGTACAATATTGATACTTCGCTCACTCGCAATTTCGGAAATGATTTGTGATATTTCAACCTGTATCTGACGCATACCAGCGGCATAGGCTTGGTCTAGTTCACGCCTGCGATCCACGACAATACGTTGCACCGAGGCCACATCGCTTTCGAATTCGCGGCGGCGCTCTGCGTAGACATCGGGCGATAGGACAGAACGCTGTCGAACGAGTTGCTGTTCAAGATCGCGCAGCAACGTCTCCTCGGCAGAGATTTCTGCCTGATATTCGCTACGTTTGGCTTCCACTTGGGCTTGAATTGACTGAGCAGCCTTCGACTCACGCATAACGGCCTGAATTTCCACGATCGCTATGACTGCCGACTGAAGCTCCTGCGAATTGGCCCCTGGTGAGTGAAGCAACTGCAGAATTATCGCGACAACTGCAAATGATTTCACGTTGAAATATCGAGTTCCTTTCAAAATCTTGCTCCAAAACTAAATCGAAAATTTTCAGTTTTATCAAAAGACTGCTTCGCTACCGCTTTTGCGAAGTCAACCCTAATTGGGCCAAAAGGCGACACATACGTGACGCCAACACCGACCGAAGCTCGAGGGTCACTTACGTCTTGGACTTCACTTCCTCCGTCATCTACATCAGTCAACGTGCCTACATCACTAAAAACTGCAAAATCTATATCAATATCTCTAGTTATGTTAAGGGGAACGGTAATTTCCCCAGTAGCGGCATAAAATACATTTCCACCTAGGGAATCTTCGGTAATTCGATCACGGGGTCCAACTCCTCCTGTCTCAAAGCCACGGAGGTTGTTCCCTCCGAGGGTAAAGCGGTCATTAATTCGAACATCATCCCCCAAACCTGTGATATGTCCTTGACGAACATTGACACTGCCAACCAGATCATACCATAGCGGCAAGTAATAGCCGCCGTTTAGTGTATGCCTCAGGTAATGCACATCCCCACCCAGGCCAGCAATATCTTGCCCAAACTGAATTGAATAGCCCTCGGTCGGCTTCAGACGGCTGTCGCGCTTGTCATAGCTCAGACTCTGCCCGACCAAGGAAGTGATCGATGTACCCTCCTGTTCGCGAATTAGCCGGGATGCGGTATCGTCCACATTGCTTATTTTATCTTGGCGCAGCGTGTATTTCACCCCATGACGGAGGTCTTCAGCAATAGCGTAATTCGACCGCAAGCTAGTCCCTACCGAAGCCTGGTCGAAAGAACTTGTGTCTTGAAAATCGAGCGTAGTTCGGAAAACATCGAACCCAGCCGCAATGTCGCGATCGAGAAAATACGGTTCGGTAAAACTAAGGTCAATTTCTTGGCGACGGACAGAACCGGTGAGACCAAGACGAAGGTCCTGCCCGCGTCCTAAAAGGTTTCTCTCACTAATACTGATGTTGCCAAGAACTCCATCAGCTGAAGAGATACCGGCACCGAAACTCAGCTCACCCGTCGATTTTTCCTCCACTGCGACAGTCAAGACCGATTGATCAGGTTGATCGCCCTGCTCGTTTTTTACCTCGACCTTTTCAAAAAGTCCCAAATTTCTAATCTTCTGACGCGAGCGCCTGAGTTTCGCGGTATTAAATGCGTCTCCTTCTACGAGGCGAAACTCCCTTCGTATCACTTTGTCCAGGGTCCGAACATTGCCCACTATATCTATGCGTTGGACATAGACACGTGGCGCCTCCTTAATTTCGTAGACAACATCGATAAGTCGTTCATCACGGTTTCTGTTAATTTTTGGGTTAATGTCAACGAATGCAAAACCCAAGTTGCCGACGGCATCAGTAAGCGCCTGAATTGTTTTCTCTACCTCGTCTGCATCATACCACTCTTCGGATTCGGTAGTTAGAAATGGCAATAGAGATTCCGCCTGAAGGTCTTGCAATTCAGGGTTAATGCGAAGTTCGCCAAATTGATAGCGCTCACCCTCCTCGATCGTAAAGGTAACGTAAAAATCTTTTCGGTCCCGGGTGAGCTCTGCAACTGCTGATATGACTCGGAAATCCGCATAGCCTTTGCTTAGATAGAATTTGCGTAACAATTCCCTGTCGAATGTTAGACGGTCAGGGTCGTAAGTATCGTTCGTCGTTAGAAATCGCCACCACGCCGTCTCACGGGTTTGAATTTTGTCGCGCAAATCGCCATCGCTAAAACGCTGGTTTCCAACAAAACTAATACGACGAATTCCGGTAAGAGTCCCTTCATCGATTTCGAAAATTAAATCAACACGGTTTTGAGATAACTGAATAACTTTAGGTTCAATTTTCACGGCGAACCTACCGCTTCTTCGGTAAATTTCGATCAGTCGTTGAGCATCACTCTGCACTCGAGTACGAGTATAAACCACTCGTGGGCGAAGCTGTGTCTCAGCTTCCAGAGTATCATCCTCGATCCTCTTATTACCTTCAAATGCAACGCGATTGATGATCGGATTTTCGACTACGCGCACAACCAGGGCTCGACCTTGCCGGCGGATAGTCACGTCGGCAAATAGCCCGGTGGCGAATAGCCGCTTCAAGGAATCATTTATATCTCTGGCATCAAACGGCTCTCCTGTCACAATTGACAAGTAAGAACGAACCGTTTCCACTTCGATGCGCTCATTACCTTCCACCAATACTTCATCGACGGAAGTTTGCGCCATCACGGAGGAAGCATTCCAATTCACCGGAAACAAAAAGAAAAACGAAAAAATAGCAAGTAATAATAAAGACTTACCCGGCATGTCGTACGGATCAATGGATGGAACTCTCCTAAGAACCGGGATCACGAAGCCAATCCGAGAATATCTTTTCCCGTCACCCAAACCATCAGTGCAACGATGAGGACGAGGCCGACAGTTTGCCCGATTTGCTGTATTTGCGGCTTGATTGGCCGCCCCAACAATGCTTCAAAAAAGTTAAACAAGAGGTGGCCACCATCCAATACCGGTATCGGAACCAGATTTATTAGGCCAAGGCTGATCGAGATTACTGCAAGAAAAAAGGCGAGCCCAGCAATTCCACCCTCCGCAACCTGACTAGACATAACTGCAATGCGAATTGGGCCCCCAAGGTCCTCCGTTGAACGTGATCCCACGATCATTTGTCCCACAGCCTTACTAGACGCTGTTATGACATAAGCGGTCTGCTTAAGTGCCTGCAATATAGCAGTTCCCAGGTCGTGTTTTTCAAACGCCACTTGCGGCACGCTAATTCCGAGTTGCGGCCTAGTGGTTTCGTTTCCAAAGGTATCACGGGCTGCCACCATACGCGGCTCCGCTCGGATCAACATTTGCTCACCATTACGCAAGATGGTGATATCCAACGGCTCTCCTAAATTGAACAGCACGGTCGACTGAATATCTTCAAAACGGGTAATCTCCCGTCCGTTGATTTTGATAAATTTATCACCGGGCTGCAGTCCCGCCTCTTGGGCAGCGCTGTCTTCTAGGACTGCCCCAACGATTGCTGGAGTAAATTGTTGACCGACGGTCGCAAATAAAATCGCGAAGATAAAAATCGCCAGGATAAAATTCGCGACCGGGCCAGCCACCGCAACAGCGGAGCGCTGGGCTATGCTCTTATTGTGAAAGCATTTCGCCTGATCCTCGAGCGACATCACATCGGCATTTTCCACCGGCGTTGTGCTGGCAGCGTTTGCATCGCCAAGAAACTTCACATAACCGCCTAAAGGCAGCAGACTAAATCGCCATCGCGTACCGTGACGATCATTGATCCCAAATATTTCTGGACCAAAACCGATAGAGAAGGTTTCCACACTGATGCGATTCGCCCGTGCGATCAGATAATGACCAAGTTCATGGAAGAAAACCACAGGCGTTATGACCGCCAAAAAGGGCCAAATATGGTTTAGCGTATTTACAATACTTTCCATTTCAACCTATCGATAAACGCGCAACACCGAAGGGGCTACATTCGACGATCATCACTCGGCTTTATACTGAACCTTGATCACGATCCAAAAATAGTTCACTGACTCCCAACGAAGCCCAATTGATACAACTCCGAAGCGTCGCTTCCCCAGGTCATGAGTCTAGGGTCCGAATCGGTGCATTTCAAGACTGCTTCACGACCGCTAAAGGATTGATTTAAGGCAAAGATACTCTAAACACATGGAATACATCCCAACTCCGCGTTCTAAACAATCCCACAGCTAATAACGGGGCCGCGGGATAGTGCGAAATAGTATTGTATTGTCGCTCGGAGCAATGTTCGTGAAACGGATGTCATTCTGTATGTTTGCCTAGCTGCATAAGTTCGACCTGCCAATTAAACATTGAGCCTTCATTTTATAATATTAGCAAAAAATCATTGTTTACTACAGCTTGCACCAGAAGCTGCATAATGCCTGCAATGAAAATCCCAATAATGCCGTACCCTTGCACGGCGAGGAAGCGGACGTGTTCACCTAACTCTTAACCTCCCTCCCACAACAGCCCAGCAGATCCACCGGCTAACCATATAGCCAACGCCAGTATAGGAGTGACGAATATCATGCTATCTAGTCGATCAAGCGCGCCGCCATGTCCAGGAAGCCAGGCTCCACTGTCCTTTACCGCAAAATAACGCTTGATCGCAGATTCTGTGAAATCGCCAACTTGTGCGAACACTGAAAGTATAGCACCAGAGATGGCGAGCAATCCCAAATTAGGCTTGCCCTCCAAAATACCTACACTGAAAAGAACGATCGCTAAAATCACCCCAAAAACAATTCCAGATGCCATGCCCCCAATACAGCCAGCCCATGTCTTTTTCGGACTGATTCCCGGAGCGATTTTGGCACCTCCTATAAAGGTTCCGACAAGATAAGCTCCTGAATCGGTTGCCCAAATCACGACAAATAGCCAATAAACTGTGGCCACCCCCGTTGTGTTTTCTTGCCGTAACCAACAAATCGATATTAGCGACAAAATAAAAAGCGCTAACCCCGAGGTCACAATAAACGGTCTGTTCCGCTCTATCCTCGCCACCAGGCCAACAAGTAGAACACCGATAGCACCCACGACAAACGCATCAACGACGCCCCATAAACTGAACGCAACTGCACTTGCGCCTAAAGTCATAATCGAAGCCCCAACCGAACCATGATAACGTTCATGGCAACTCATTCGTATCCATTCGAATGTGACGATAGCGGTAAGCGCGCTCACAACAGCGAGGAATGCTACCCCTCCCGCTTCGACCGCAGCAAGCGCACTTATCGCCATAATGACGCCGGTGATAAGACGCGGGCCAAGCGAGGAAGCAGTTTCTTTAGTGGCTACTTCCACCGTAACGTCGTTCACGCTGCTGATATTCAGCAACGGCTTGTTCAAGATTTTTTTTCTTGAAGTCAGGCCACAGAGTCGATGTAAAAACGAATTCGGTATAGGCCGATTGCCACAACAAAAAATTACTGAGCCGCTGTTCACCGCTAGTCCGAATCAGCAAATCCGGATCTGGCAATTTCTCGCTTTCCAGATAACTTTCGAACAGCGACTCGTTAATGTCTTCCGGTTCATGTTCACCTTCCTGGACATGCTGCGCAAAGCGGCACGCTGCTTCGAGAATTTCCTGTCGCCCACCATAGTTGATGGCCACAGTAAATGTGAGGCCAGTATTGTTTTTGGTACTCTCCTCCGAGTTTGTAATCAGATGATTGATGTCGTCAGCCAGCCGACCGCGGTCCCCTATGAATCGAATGCGCACGCCCTCACGCCCCAACTCGGTCAATTCACGTCGGATATAAACACGGAGTAGCCCCATTAGCTCGTCAACTTCACTGGCCGGGCGCTTCCAGTTTTCAGAGGAAAACGCATAGATTGTTAGGTAGGAAATACCAAGATCAGAACAGGCCCGCACGGTCGAGCGGACAGCCTTGACCCCCTGCCTATGACCAACGAAGCGCGGCAAGCCGCGCGCCTGCGCCCAGCGGCCATTGCCATCCATAATAATAGCTACATGGGCTGGCACAGGAGCCTTGTCGTCGAAAGTCGGTTCGACGGCCGTGGCTTTAGACCTGGAGTATTTCGCTTTCCTTAGCTTCATGCGTCTCGACGATTTTTTTTACCATGTCATCGGTCATTTGTTGTATTTCATCTGACCAAATTTCTGCATCGTCCTTGCTTAAATCTCCTGCCCGCTCTATTTTTTTTAATTTATCCATCCCGTCACGTCGCACATTTCTCACCGAAACTTTCGCCTGCTCGGCATATTTTCCGGCGATTTTTGCAAGCTCCACTCGACGCTCCTCGTTCAATTCCGGAATGGGTATTCGTAAGTTCTGGCCATCGACTATGGGATTAAGCCCCAATCCAGAATTTTGAATAGCCTTTTCAACCGCCTTAACCTGTGATTTGTCCCAAACTTGAATACTGATCATGCGCGGCTCCGGCACATTGATTGTCGCAACCTGGTTGAGCGGCATTTCTGCATCATAAGCCAAGACTACCACTGGCTCTACCAAACTTGCCGACGCCCGTCCGGTCCTCAGTCCGCCATATTCCTTACGAAGCACTTCCAGAGCGCCATTCATACGACGTTGCAAATCATCAAAGTCTGGCTCTTCTACCATCGGATCACTCCCGTTCGCCAATGATTGTATGCGCTCCGTTTCCCTCAATGACAGAGCTTAATCCGCCGGGTGTGCAGATAGAAAATACAACAATTGGAATGCGGTTTTCTCTCGCCAGCGAAATCGCCGAAGCATCCATTACCTTAAGATCGCGTGAAAGCACATTCAGATAGGTCAAACTATCATAGCGTTCGGTTTCAACCTCTAATTCTGGATCAGCCGAGTAAACACCATCAACCTTGGTTCCTTTGAATAAAGCATCACAACCCATTTCCGCCGCACGTAACGCAGCTGCCGTATCAGTAGTAAAAAACGGGTTACCCGTACCGGCAGCAAATATGACAAGCCGCCCTTTTCCCATATGGTGAATGGCCCGCCGGCGCACATATGGTTCACACACAGTCGCCATAGGGATTGCGGACAGAACTCGCGTAGCAACATCAGTTTTCTCTAATGCATGCTGCATGGTCAGTGCATTCATGACCGTCGCCAGCATACCCACATAATCGGCGCTAGCCCGTTCCATGCCAGCCGCTGCTCCAGATATGCCTCGAAATATATTTCCGCCGCCCACCACCACGCAAACTTGAATGCCCTGCCTGTGGATATCGCGGATATCGTAAGCGATTCGATTTACCGTTTCGCCATCAATGCCGTATGGTTCATCTCCCATCAATGCTTCTCCAGATATTTTGAGGAGAATACGATGGAACTTCCTGCCTGAATTCATTTCTGCTCCTGAGAATCGCCGACGGAACCGGCAATTACATCGTCATTAGCACCCCATATACTTAGCTCGGGTGCACGGAGAGAGTACTCCGAGGTATTCCGGCCTTCTCAAGTCCAGGCCGAAATCATATATCAAACATAACGCATTCTCTACGATTCAGGAGAACTGTTAGAATATAGCGCCACTATTTGAGTTGCGCAGCCACCTCCGCCGCAAAATCGCTTTCTTCGCGCTCAATACCTTCTCCAAGAGCGAACCTACGGATACCGGTAATTTCAACAGAGCCGCCTAAATCTTTCACAGCTTGCTCAATAACCTTGGAAACCTTTGTTTCACCATCGATGATAAAGGTTTGATTTAAAAGAACTACTTCCTCATAAAACTTTCGCAGTCGCCCTTCTACCATTTTATCGATGATTTCAGCTGGCTTGCCTGAGGATTCCGCCTGCTCACGCAAAACGGCGCGCTCACGGTCAACATCTTTAACATTGAGTTCCTCGATAGAAACTGCCTGTGGGCTAGCAGCAGCAACATGCATCGCAAGTTGATGACCGAGTTGAGCCAATTTTTCTGGATCACCCTCTGAACTAACCGCGACCAAAGCGCCGATTCGCCCCAATCCAGGCGCAGTCGCCGCATGTATATAACTAGCGACGATACCCTGGTCGACAGACAACCCAGTCGCGCGTCTGATATTGATGTTCTCGCCAATCGTTGCAATGAGTTGGTTGACCTCTTCCGCGACAGTGTGCCCAGTATTGGAGTAATCCATCTCCAGCAATTTTTCTAAATCTTCACCACAGGCTAACGCCAAGCTCGCAACCTGGCGCACTAAGGTCTGAAAGTCTTCATTGCGCGAGACAAAGTCAGTTTCGGAGTTCACCTCGACGATTGCAGCGGATTTTTCTTCGGCATAAAGGCCTACTAGCCCTTCCGACGCGACACGGCCAGCCTTCTTTTGGGCCGCAGCAAGACCTTGTTTACGTAACCAATCAACCGCGGCCTCTAAATCACCCGAAGTTTCGTTAAGCGCCTTTTTGCAATCCATCATACCGACGCCAGTCTTCTCACGTAGTTCTTTTACCAATGCTGCCGTGATATCGGCCATGCTTCCCGTCTCCTCGGCTATCGCACCGAACATAGTCGGCGCCTCCGCAAATAGTAATTCTATGCTAGGCTTCCACGTCTAATTTCTCTGCCGCGGGGTCATCTGCCAACGCCTCCTCGGAAGTTGCTGACGAATCCCCCACCCCGCTTTGGCTATCCGCTTCAGCCTCGGCAACTTGCTCCACCAGAACATCTTCTGCTGGATCTTCCTTCGATACGGTATCGCTATTACTGTCTTCGATCAGGGCATCCTCAACCAGGACCTCCTCTGATTCTCCAATATCAACCCCGGTCGATGCCAATTCCTGTTGTAGTCCGTCGATTATCGCTCGGGAAAACAGATCGCAATAGAAGTTCACCGCACGAATAGCATCGTCGTTGCCCGGAATGGGATAGCTAATTAATTCGGGGTCGCAATTACTATCTACCACCGCAATGACGGGGATACCTAGTTTGCGTGCCTCCATAACCGCTATATCCTCTTTGTTGGTGTCGATCACCACCAATATGTCAGGCACTCCTCCCATATCCTTGATACCGCCCAAAGCCCTGTCCAGCTTATCCCGCCGGCGAGTAAGATTGAGTATTTCCTTCTTGGTAAGACCAAGGTTTTCGTCGGCTAATTGTTCCTCAAGATTGATTAGCGTCTTGATTGATCCCGAGACGGCTTTCCAATTCGTCATCATGCCGCCAAGCCAACGGTGATTTACGTAATATTGGCCGCTACGGCGCGCAGCTTCTGCGACCGGCTCTGACGCCTGGCGCTTGGTACCAACGAATAATACCCGTCCGCCACCAGCTGCCGTTTCACGCAGGGCCGAAATTGCCTGATGAAACATTGGCACAGTCTGCTGAAGATCAAGAATGTGAACGCCGTTGCGCACACCGAAAATGTAAGGAGCCATTTTCGGATTCCAACGTCGCGTTTGATGACCAAAATGTACACCAGCTTCCAATAGCTGGCGCATTGTAAACTCTGGAAGAGCCATGCCTAATCCTTCTCCGGTTAGCCTCCGCGGATTTTTAGTCCAGCCAATCAGTCCGGACACCGGAGCGGTAGACGCCCTATGGCGGCGCAAACCGCATATCCGCGTGCGATTTTCCCACGAAATAACGCGCAAGTGAGAGACAGATACTCTCGCCGTCCCTGCCTTGCAAGTGAAATAGTCTGAGATTATAAGTCGTGGACAGCAGAAACACCGGGAAGTGCACCGATTTCAGCTCGCATCGCTGGTGTTAGAGCGTAATTCCTCTTCAACTCGATTTCAATTTGACCACGCCTCGGGGTTCCAACAATAAACCGAATTTGACAAGCCCCCGCTCCCTCGCGATCCAAAATATCCTTGAGTGGGACCAGTGGGGTGGATTCCGAAAAATGAATTTCCAGACCTTTCATCCGGGCAATTGCCCGCCGTTCAAGGTCCTCCGCACCTTGAGCAGTGAGCTTCACCATGTCGCCCTCCGATCGAATATTAGCCTGCACTAGGAGAAACCGGCCTGTTTGAAGAAGTTCACGGACCGCACTAAACGCTTCATGGAAAAAGGCAACTTCAAAACTACCGCTTGGATCCGAAAGCTGAACAAAGGCGAAGCGGCGCCCATTGGAATCCCGCTCCTGTACACTAAGTACGACACCAGCAATAGTCATACTGCTCCACCCTTCGCTGGCACGTTCCGCGAATTGCGCACAGGGCGTAATCCTCAGAGCCCCCAAAACAGAGCTATAGGTCTCAAGTGGATGGGCTGAAAGATAGAAGCCGATGGCTTCCTGCTCATGATTTAAACGCTCGAGAGGCGGCCAATCAGCCACCGCTGGCAATTCCGGTTCGGGCATGCCCATATTAGGCCCCTCGCCAAACAAAGAATTTTGTCCACTATTACGCTCAGCGCTCTCAGCGTGTCGCAGCAACATTTCAACCGCGTCCAATAGTTGTCTGCGGTTGGACTCAAGAGTATCAAATGCTCCTGCGCTGATGAGGTTCTCGAGTTGACGCTTGTTGACAATGCCAACACCTAAGCGAGAAGTGAAGTCGAACACGTTATGGAATGCGCCATTTGCATCGCGCTCGGCGACCACTGCGCGCATCGCAGCATCTCCGACATTTTTAACCGCCGCAAGAGCGTAACGAATTGCCTTACGACCTAACTCAGGTAAATGCTCGACCGTAAAATTCGCACCGGAGGCATTTATGTCAGGCGGCAGAAGTTCAACATTGAGACGCTCCAGTTCCTGTCGAAACACCGCGAGTTTATCGGTATCGCGCAAATCAAAGGACATCGAGGCCGCCATAAACTCCACGGCGTAGTTCGCTTTGAAGTAAGCGGTTTGGTAGGCAACTAGAGCGTAGGCCGCAGCATGTGACTTGTTGAAGCCGTAGCCGGCGAACTTTGCCACCTGGTCAAAAATTCGGCTAGCCCACCGCTTTTCAACACCTTTTTCTATAGCTCCGCCTACAAAAGTCTCACGCTGCGCATCCATCTCCGCCTTAATTTTTTTACCCATAGCACGACGAAGGAGATCAGCATCGCCGAGACTATACCCCGCCAACACCTGGGCGATCTGCATGACCTGCTCCTGATAGACAATTACGCCATAAGTCTCCCGTAGGATTTCCTCCAGACTTTCATGCATGTAATCCGGTTCTTCTTCGCCATGCTTGCAAGCGATGAATTTGGGTATGTTATCCATTGGTCCCGGTCGATATAGAGCAACAAGGGCAATAATGTCCTCGATTGTGTCTGGCCGCATACTGCGTAAGACATCGCGCATACCCGAACTTTCCAACTGGAATACGCCCATCGACGCACCGCGACCCAGCATCTCATAGGTCGTAACGTTATCAAGGGGTAGGGTGTCCAATTCAATATGGACGCCGCCGTCGCGCACTAAACAGCAAGCTAATTCCAACACGCTCAGGGTCTTGAGCCCGAGGAAATCAAACTTTACCAGACCTGCACGTTCGACATATTTCATCGAATATTGTGTGACCGGCATCTCCGAGCGCGGATCGCGGTAGAGCGGCACCAACTCGTGCAGGGCACGATCACCAATCACGACTCCCGCAGCATGCGTCGAAGCATGGCGATAGAGACCTTCAAGTTGAAGTGCAATATTTAACAAAGTGGTGACTGCTTGGTCCTCATCCTTCATTACCTGGAATAATGGTTCACCATCGATCGCCTGCTGCAGGCTAACTGGTTTGGCTGGGTTATAGGGAACAAGCTTGGACAATCGGTCGACCTGACCATAAGGCATACCGAGAACACGTCCTACATCGCGTATAACGGCACGCGCCTGGAGCTTACCAAAAGTAATGATCTGCGCTACTCGGTCTCTACCGTATTTATTGCAAACATGTTCGATAACGAGATCGCGTTTCTCCTGGCAGAAATCTATATCGAAATCTGGCATGGAAACACGTTCAGGATTGAGAAAACGTTCAAAAATCAAACCGAAGCGGAGTGGATCAAGGTCCGTGATGGTCAGCGCCCAAGCCACCACTGACCCAGCACCGGACCCGCGCCCCGGGCCAACGGGTATATTTTGCGTTTTCGCCCAGCGGATGAATTCAGCAACGATGAGAAAATATCCAGGAAACTTCATTCTGGTGATGACATCGAGTTCGTAATTGAGGCGCTCACGATATGGTTTAGCAGCCGCCTCCTGCTCATCCTCGTTCATGGTCTCGTTGAATACACCACGTTCAAGCCTGCGGTTCAGCCCCTCCTCCGAGAGCACCCGCAATTCAGTCGCCTCTGTACGCTTTTCTTCTGTCAATGGATAAGCGGGCAGAATCGGCTTGTGCTCCGGCGCCATGAATGCACAGCGCCGGGCGATCGACAGTGTATTATCAATCGCCTCAGGAAGATCAGCAAACAAATCGCGCATCTCATCTGCGCTGCGGAAACAGTGATCTTCTGTAAGCCTCGCTCGTTCCTGATCATCAATATGAACGCCTTGGGCGATACACATCAACACGTCATGCGCGTGATGTTTATCGCGCGGCCCGAAATAAACGTCGTTTGTCGCTACTAGCGGTAAGTTGAGCTCATAGGCAAGGTCGATCAACGCTAGCTCAATTAACTTCTCCCCCTCCATTCCGTGACGCATCAATTCGATATAGAAGCGGCCTGGAAACATATCCTGAAAACGCTTAGCTGCCTCCCATGCCGCTTGTTTCTGCCCATCTAAAAGAAGACGACCGAGAGGTCCGCGCGGTCCACCAGAGAGTGCCAACAAGCCGTCCGAATGTTTGCCGAGACACTCAAAATCAATTTGCGGCATCAACCCACTCGGTGTCTCCATATGAGCAATGCTTGCAAGGGACATAAGATTACGCCAGCCTGTCTCATTCTGCACTAGGTAGCCTGGCCAATAAGGTTCCTCGGCTCGAGTCTGCCGAACACTTGTTTCACCAACCCCACTGCGCAGCGCTAATTCACAGCCCAAGATCGGTTGTACGCCTGCACTCCGACAAGCCTCAGAGAACTCGAGAGCACCGAATAGATTGTTGATATCCGTGACAGCAACAGCCGGCATGCGCTCAGCGCGACATAGCTCGACGAGTTCGTCAATCTTGATCGCACCAGACGAGAGCGAATAGGAAGAATGGACGCGAAGGTGAATAAAATCGGCGTGGCTCATGTGTCCGACTCGCTGAAAATGCTTCTCCCAACTAGATCCCACAATGTCTAGTTCATTGCCACCAGCAAATTATGGCAAGTGGCACATTGTCGTTTTCACGCTGTCACTGATATGATACCGCTATGGCGGACCAGCGAGGCACAGACGGTATGGCTGATCAGGAATCCAGAATGGAATTAGGCAGCGAGTCCGAGTTACGAGCTAATTTTGGCGACCCTATGGACATCGCTCTTCTCAAGCAGCTTCGAAAACTAGACGACCATTGCAAGGAGTTTATCTCCCGTTCGCCGTTTCTTTGTATCGGTACCAGTGCGAAGGATGGTAAGGCAGATGTATCGCCGCGAGGTGATCCCCCAGGATTCGTTCAAGTACTTGATGACAGCACCATTTTTATTCCGGATCGGCCGGGCAATAACCGTTTGGATACGATGAGCAATATCATTGCCAATCCGAATGTCGGGCTAATCTTTCTCATACCTGGTTTCGAGGACGCTTTGCGGGTGAACGGTAAAGCAACAATCGTCAAGGACAAAGAAATTCTTGAACGCTGCGCAGTTAACCGCAAAGTTCCCACTATGGGAATCATGGTCGATGTTAACGAAGCGTTCCTCCATTGTGCCAAGGCAGTGCGACGCTCCAAACTCTGGGATGTGGAAAGCCAACAGAAACGCAAGGAAATGCCGACCTTGGCTCAGATGATCCTGGAACAGGTCGCAGAACCTGACAATCCGCCGAGCCAAGAGGACATTAAGGAAGCTGACGACTTCGTCGAGGACAACTACAAGACCGGCCTCTATTAAAGAGCGGCGCACTACCTCCTTAGCGCTGTTCGCTCAGGATACCATTGTCCAGGGCGACGTGGCGGTCCATACGCGATGCCAAATTAAGATTATGAGTTGCGATAAGAGCCGAAAGTTGAGTATCACGCACGATCTCCAATAGTGCTTCGAAAACAGATTCGGCGTTTTCCTGATCAAGATTACCGGTTGGCTCATCGGCCAAGAGGAGAATAGGCTTATTAACAAGCGCTCGGGCAATAGCGACACGCTGCTGCTCACCACCGGACATTTGAGGCGGACGATGCTCCTTGCGCGACCCGACGCCGAGACGCTCCAACAACTCATCTGCATATTGCCGCGCTTTTGATCTGCTACCACGCAGCATATGCGGCAACATAACATTCTCCCTTGCCGAAAATTCTGGCAACAGGTGATGAAACTGATAGACAAAACCAAGCTTCTCACGTCGCATCCGAGTGCGCTGATTATCATGCAAAGCAGAACAGGTTTTTCCTTCTAAAATGACTTCACCACCATCGGGTTGCTCCAATAGTCCCGCCAATTGCAACAAGGTCGATTTACCGGCACCTGAGGGGCCGGTAAGAGCAACCACTTCACCGACAGCGATATTAGCAGAAGCACCACGCAGCACTCGAATAGCACCGCCGCCTTGGGTAAAGCTCCTCTGTAAATTAACGAGCTCGAGTACCGGCCCGCCTCGTTCACTCATGTCGCAACGCCTCCACCGGATCGGTCCTTGCTGCGCGCCAGGCCGGATAAACCGTCGCCAAAAACGAGAGCACTAACGCGACGATTGCCACTACGCCGACCTCGACACCATCAATACGCGTTGGCAATTGAGACAAAAAGTAAAATTCATGTGGGAAGAGTCGCGTGCCGAACAGATCTTCAAAAACAGCGCGAATAGGCTCTATATAGATCGAGAAAAGTATGCCGGCAACAACACCGCTCAATGTTCCAACACTGCCAATCAGCGCGCCGATAATAAAGAATATACGCATGATTTGCCCGCGT
>MDTE01194072.1_pt1 | contig 89662 bp, 97 predicted proteins | sample 811231 | NCBI WGS metagenome assembly MDTE01 (sample SAMN05326651, study PRJNA326480) | marine metagenome | isolation source: seawater | place: Indian Ocean: Red Sea | collected 2010 | reverse complement strand
TCGGGCTCATATAGCTCAGCGGTAGAGCACTTCCTTGGTAAGGAAGAGGTCACCGGTTCAAGTCCGGTTATGAGCTCCAAATTGGGAAAAAACATAATAAAAATAGTTAATTCAGAGAGGAAGAAATGGCTAGAGAAAAGTATGAAAGAACGTTACCACACGTAAATGTTGGAACTATTGGTCATGTGGACCATGGAAAAACAACCCTAACTGCTGCGCTGACCAAAGTATGTGCAGAGGCTTATGGGGGTGATGCAGTTGCATTTGATGGTATTGATAATGCTCCTGAAGAAAAAGAAAGGGGTATTACTATTGCCACTTCTCATGTTGAATATGTCTCAGATAATAGACACTATGCGCATGTTGATTGTCCAGGGCACGCAGATTATGTGAAAAACATGATTACTGGAGCAGCGCAGATGGATGGAGCCATTTTAGTTGTAAGTGCCGCAGATGGACCTATGCCTCAAACTAGAGAGCATATTTTGCTTGCGAGACAGGTTGGTGTCCCAAAGATTGTTGTTTATCTGAATAAGGCTGATCAAGTAGATGATTCTGAATTACAGGATTTAGTTGAGCTAGAAATAAGAGAACTATTAAATGAATACGAATTTCCTGGTGATGATACTCCAATCATTGTAGGAAGCGCTCTTAAAGCTTTGGAAGGAGATGATTCTGATATAGGCGCTCCTTCTATTCAAAAACTTGTAGAGTCTTTGGATACTTATGTGCCAGAACCAGAAAGAGATATAGATAAACCTTATCTAATGCCTGTTGAAGACGTTTTCACAATTTCAGGAAGAGGAACTGTTGTTACAGGGCGTATCGAGAGAGGGATTGTTAAAACAGGAGATGATCTTGAGATTGTAGGAATTAATGATACTACGAAAACTACATGTACCGGAGTTGAGATGTTCAGAAAGTCTCTAGATGAAGGTAGAGCAGGAGAAAACTGCGGTGTTCTTTTAAGAGGAATTGAGAGAGATGCTGTAGAAAGAGGTCAAGTTTTGTGTAAGCCAGGATCTATTACTCCTCATACAGATTTCGAAGCCGAGATCTATGTTTTATCAAAAGAGGAGGGGGGTAGGCATACACCTTTCTTTAAAGGTTATAGACCACAGTTTTATTTTAGAACAACTGATGTAACGGGTGCTTGTGAATTACCGGACAAAGTAGAAATGGTAATGCCAGGTGATAATGTCAAAATGACAGTATCGTTGATAGCACCTATTGCTATGGATGAAGGCCTTAAGTTCGCTATCCGTGAGGGTGGTAGAACAGTTGGTGCAGGCGTAGTATCAAAAATTATAAAGTAATAAGTTTTTGACAGAAGTGCTAAAAATTTGGCGCTCCTGTCTTTGTTTATGGGAAAAGGATTAGGCCAGTAGCTCAACTGGTAGAGCGACGGTCTCCAAAACCGTAGGTTGGGGGTTCAAGTCCCTCCTGGCCTGCCAGTAGGGTGAAGAATAGGAAGAAATATTTATGGCATCTAAGCAGAAAACAGGCAGCCTCATAAATAGATTGAAGTGGTTCTTCTCTTTATCTTTTTTTGTTTTAGCTATAGTCGGGAACTCTTATTACTCCTATCAGCCATTTCTATACAGAGTCTTGGGGGTAGTGTTTTTGTTTATTGTTGGGTTATTTATATTAGCCACTACAACATTTGGTAGAAACTCTTTTAAGTTGATGGGCGAGTCTAGAACAGAATTGAGAAGAGTGGTTTGGCCAACTAGGGTTGAAACCACTCAAACCTTCCTGATTGTATTTATTTCTATTGTGATACTTTGTTTAGCATTTTTTGGTCTTGAGAGACTATTAACTTGGCTAACAGGGATGGTATTGGGTTAATGGAATGGTTTGTAATTCAAGCTTATTCAGGTTACGAGCAGAGAGTAAAATCTGCTCTCGAAGAAAGAATCTCTCTGGCTGGCTTAGAGGGCTCTTTTGGAGAAATATTAATTCCTACGGAGCATGTAGTTGAACTTAAGAGTGGAGCAAAAAAGAAAACAGAAAGAAAATTTTTTCCTGGGTATATTTTAATAGAGATGGATATGAATGAAGATACATGGCAACTGGTAAATCATACTCCAAGAGTAAACACATTTATTGGTGGCACTAAAGAAAAACCTCAGCCCATTGCTAAATCAGAGGTGGATGCAATCATAAATAGAATAGAGGTGGGTGAGGAAGCACCTCGACCAAAAACTTTATTTGAACCTGGAGAAGTTATTAGAGTATGCGATGGACCTTTTAATGATTTTAATGGTGTTGTTGAAGAGGTTGACTATGAGAACAATCAGGTTAAAGTTTCTGTTCAGATTCTTGGAAGATCAACCCCTGTACAGTTAGATTTTATTCAAATTGAGAAGACATAATGGCTAAGAAAGTAGAAACAGTACTTAAGTTACAAATTCCTGCAGGCGGAGCGAATCCAAGTCCTCCTGTTGGCCCTGCTTTAGGTCAAGCAAACGTTAATATTATGGATTTTTGTAATGCATTTAATGCTGAAACACAAAATGCTGAAAAAGGTGTTCCACTTCCAGTTGTTATTAATGTTTACGAAGACAAGTCCTTCACTTTCCAAATTAAATCTCCACCAGCCTCAGTATTAATCAAAAAGGCTATAGGATTAGACAAGGGTAGTGGTGTTCCACATATTGAGAAGGTGGGCAAGATTTCTAGATCTCAGTTAGAAGAAATTGTCAAAATTAAAGAGAATGATTTAAATGCAAACTCTATGGATGAGGCGGTAAAAATTATTGCAGGTACGGCTCGAAGTATGGGAGTTGAGGTCGAATAACATGCCAACTAAAAAAGCCAAACAGATTTCTGAATTGCTAGATGTGAATAAGGACTATTCAGTAGATGAAGCTTTGGAATTATTTAATACCATAAAGTCAAATAACTTTGATGAATCAATTGATATTGCAGTGAATCTTGGTATAGATACAGAAAAGTCTGATCAAGGTGTTCGTGGGGCTGTAACTTTACCAAATAGTTTAGGTAAAGAAGTCTCTGTAGCGGTATTTGCTGATGGTGATGATGCAAAGGCAGCTAAAGATGCTGGTGCAGATCATATAGGCATGGATGATCTTGCGGAGATATTTAAAAAAGGCAATCTAGATGTTGATGTGGTTATTGCCACACAAGCTGCCATGAAAGTTGTTGGGCAATTAGGCCAAATACTAGGACCTAAAGGACTCATGCCCAACCCTAAAAGTGGAACCGTAACGGATAAAATCGATGAAGCTGTAGCAAATGCAAAATCTGGTCAAGTCAGATTTAGAAGCGATAAGAGCGGCATCGTTCATGGCTGTATTGGAAAAGTATCTTTTAAAGGTAAGCAGCTTTCAGAGAATATACAAGTTTTGGTGGATGAGATAAAAAAAATAAAACCTGCTTCAGCAAAAGGCGTTTATATTCAGGATGTTTATATTAGCAGCACAATGGGGCCAGGCTTGAGGTTGAATTTATCATCCGTAGTTTAGAGTTTAAGGCTTATTATTTAAGCCTTGATAGTTGCGTTATGAGCGCAGCCGTCGAAGACCGTAGGTGTGAAAACTTAATTTCCTACGTAGGTGGTGAGCAAATTCGTTTAGGCGATTTGTCACCTAAAAGCCGAGAGGCATAATAGGAGAATTGCTATGGCATTAGCGAGAGAAGATAAAGAAAGAATTGTATCTGAGGTAAAAGAGATAGCATCTACTGCTTCATCTTTAGTTATTTCTGATGCAAGAGGGTTAAAAGTGTCCGAACTTTCTGAAATACGAAAGCAAGGTACTGAGGCAGGCATTCACATACAAGTTATAAAAAACTCTTTAGCAAAATTAGCTTTTGAGGGTACTGACTTTGGATGCACGAATGAAGTGTTAGCTGGACCATCACTCTTTGCGTTTTCTTTCGATGAGCCTGGAGCTGCAGCAAAATTGTTAAAGACTTATGCTAAGAATTTTGAAGCATTAGAGATTAAGGCTTTATCAGTTGAGGGCCAGCTTTTAAGCGCAGAACAAGTTGATGTGCTAGCTTCTTTACCATCCCAGGAAGAAGCATATGCATTGATTGCAACCGTTTTGCAGGCACCAATTAGCAAATTTGCCAGACTTTTAAATGAAGTCCCTGGCAAACTTGCTCGTGTTTTACAAGCAGTTCATGACAAAAAACAGGCATCTGCCTAAATTAAAGGAGAAAAATAATGGCAACTAAAAAAGATGATATTTTAAAAGCGATAGAAGATATGTCAGTGATGGATCTTGTAGATCTAATTTCTGCCATAGAGGAGAAGTTTGGCGTTTCTGCAGCAGCAGCGGTCGCTGCAGCTCCTGCAGCAGCAGCTGGCGGAGGAGATGATGCCGGCGAAGCGGCAGAAGAGAAAGACGCTTTTGATATCGTTCTGAGTGCGGCTGGCGACCAAAAAGTGCAAGTTATTAAAGCAGTTAGATCAATCACTGGTTTAGGTCTAAAAGAAGCTAAAGATCTTGTTGATGGTGCTCCTAACACTCTTAAAGAAGGAGTGAAAAAGGATGAAGCTGAAGAGATGTTAAAGCAGCTTACAGAAGCAGGCGCTACAGCGGAATTAAAATAAATAATTACATTTAGAAGGGCAGCATATGTCATATAGTTATTCGGAAAAAAAGAGAATAAGAAAGAACTTTGGGCGATTACCAAAAGTAATGAAGCTACCAAAGCTTATTGAAACCCAACTTGATTCTTATAGACACTTTCTTCAACAGGACGTCGATTCAAAGAAGAGAAAAAATCAAGGCTTAGAAGAAGTATTCTCAACATTGTTCCCAATAGTAAGTGTCTCTGGTAATGCTGCTCTTGAATATGTCTCTTATGAATTGGGCAAACCCTCATATACCGTTCAAGAATGTCTGATTCAGGGATTAAGTTATTCTGCACCACTCAGAATCACTGTAAATTTACAGTTTTTTGATAGAGAAACAAATTTTGAGAAGCTTAAAGAATCAAAAGAAGGCGAAGTATTTATGGGTGAAGTTCCACTCATGACTGATGATGGCTCTTTTATTATTAATGGAACAGAAAGGGTAGTAGTTAATCAGCTCCATAGATCGCCTGGAGTATTTTTTGATCATGACAAAGGCAAGTCTCATTCTTCAGGAAAAGTTCTATATTCTGCAAGAATTATTCCCTATAGAGGCTCATGGCTAGACTTTGAGTTTGATGCTAAAGATATCTTATATTGTCGAATCGACAGACGTAGAAAGATACCAGCAACAATAGTATTGCGAGCTCTAGAAATGAGCACCGAAGAGATTCTGGAGAATTTTTATGAAGTTGATGATTATGTTTTAGATAAAGAAACTGTTGCTACCAAGCTAGTGCCTTCAAGATTAAGAGGCAATACCCTGAATGAAGACCTTAAAATAAGAAATAGCGTTATTGTTGAGGCGAACAAAAGAATTACTGCAAGACACATCAGACAATTAGAGTCATTAAAGACAGATATTCTTAAATTATCTAAAAATTACTTATTAGGTAAGGTGATTGCCAAGGATGTGGTAGATAGCGAAACAGGAGAAGTTGTGTTAACTGCAAATACTACTATTGATGAGCACGTTATTAGCTTGCTAGAAGAAAATAAAATTACAAATATCTCATGTTTATATATTAATGAACTTGATAAAGGGCCTTATATATCCAAGACATTATCAAGCGATCCAACGTCTAATAAATTAGAAGCTTTAGTAGAGATCTATCGAATGATGAGGCCAGGTGAGCCCCCAACTAAAGATTCTGCTGAGCAGCTATTTAATAATTTATTTTTTAATCCTGAGCGATATGATTTTTCTGATGTTGGAAGAATGAAATTCAATAGAAGATTAAAAATTGATGAGAAAAAAGATAATCCAAATATCTTAGATGTTGATGACATTCTTAATGTCATGCGAGGCATAGTAAATATTCGAGATGGCCATGATGATGTTGATGATATCGATCATCTTGGAAATAGAAGAGTCAGATCAGTAGGGGAGATGACAGCAAACCAATTTAGGGTTGGTTTGATTAGAGTTGAAAGAGCAGTAAGAGAAAGATTGAGCATGGCAGAAGCTGATGGATTAGGTCCTTCAGACTTAATTAATGCTAAACCAGTCACAGCTGCTATTAAAGAGTTTTTTGGTTCCAGCCAATTATCTCAGTTTATGGATCAAAATAATCCTTTATCCGAAATAACACATAAAAGAAGAGTTTCTGCTTTAGGTCCTGGAGGATTAACTAGAGAGAGAGCAGGCTTTGAGGTAAGAGATGTGCACCCAACTCATTATGGAAGATTATGTCCTATAGAAACTCCAGAAGGACCAAATATTGGCTTAATAAATTCTTTTGCTTGTTATGCTAGAACAAATTCTTATGGCTTTATTGAGACCCCATTCAGAAAAGTAAATAAGGGTAAAGTTACTGATGAAATCATTTATTTATCTGCAATTGAAGAAGGCGAGCATGTTATTGCACAAGCTAATGCTGCTTTAACTAGCGCTAATAAATTTGTAGATGATCTAATCCCAGTCAGATATAACAGCGAATCTAGTTTGATGACTCCAGACAGGATTGATTTAATGGATGTAGCCCCACAACAAGTGGTTTCAGTAGCAGCATCTTTGATACCTTTTTTAGAGCATGATGATGCAAATAGGGCATTAATGGGATCGAACATGCAGAGGCAAGCAGTTCCAGTTCTAAAACCTGAAAAACCTCTTGTTGGTACTGGTTTTGAGTCGGTAGTAGCAGGTGATTCAGGGGTTTGTGTTGTAGCACGTAATGCTGGAATAGTAGAAAGTGTTGATGCAGCTAGGGTTGTTGTTCGTGTAACTGATGCGCGATCTTCTGATGCTGTTGATATTTATAACTTAGTTAAATATACACGTTCAAATCAAAATACCTGCATAAACCAACGACCACTTGTTAGCATCGGAGATAAAGTAGTGACTGGAGATATTTTAGCTGATGGTCCTTCAGTTGATAATGGCGAATTAGCACTGGGTCAAAATATAAGAATTGCTTTTATGCCTTGGAATGGATATAACTTTGAAGACTCAGTATTAGTATCAGAGAAGGTAGCTAGAGAAGATAGATTTACATCTATACATATTCAAGAGCTTACCTGTATTGCTAGAGATATGAAGCTTGGTTCAGAAGAAATAACGGCTGATATTCCAAATGTAGGAGAAGGGTCACTAGGCAAGCTTGATGAATGTGGAATAGTGTATGTTGGAGCTGAGGTCAATGCTGGGGACATATTGGTTGGGAAGGTTACACCAAAAGGTGAAACTCAACTTTCACCAGAAGAGAAACTATTAAGAGCCATTTTTGGAGAAAAAGCATCTGATGTAAAAGATACATCTTTAAGAGTGCCTTCAAGCACTAATGGAACAGTAATAGGCGTTGAAGTCTTTACAAGAGATGGGGTTGAAAAAGATGATAGAACAAAGCTTATTGAATCTGATCATCTAGCAGATGCTCAGAAAGATGTTGATGATGAAATTAGAATTGTCCAAGAGGCAACAAAAATTAGAGTAATTGATCTAATAAAGAATAATAAGGTTGTTAAGGGAGCAGGGTTCAAGAAAGGCCATAAACCATCTATTGATGAATTGAGGGATTGTAAGCTTAATGATTTATTAGGAATAAGAATTGATAAAGAAGCGACAAATAAAAAGATCGAAGAAGCTGAATTACAACTCAAGGCTTATTTAAAAGAGATCAAACAAAGACATGAAGAGAAAAAACTGAAGATTACTCGAGGACATGATCTACAGCCTGGAGTAATTAAAATAGTTAAGGTTTTCTTGGCTATAAAAAGAAGAATACAGCCTGGTGATAAAGTGGCTGGAAGGCATGGTAATAAAGGTGTGATTTCAGAAATTATGCCTATTGAAGATATGCCATATGATGATCAGGGAGAGCCTGTAGATATAGTCTTAAATCCTCTAGGAGTTCCATCAAGAATGAATGTTGGTCAAGTGCTTGAGACTCATATGGGGGCAGCTGCAAAAGGCATTGGTCATAAGATAAATAAGATGCTTGAACAGAAAGTTAAGGTTGATAAGGTTAAAGCTTATCTAAAAAAACTTTATAATAGTGGAGCAACCATAAAAGAGGACCTAGACTCACTTTCAAATAATGAGATATTAACTTTAGCTAAAAATCTAGTTGATGGGCTTCCAATTGCAACTCCTGTTTTCGATGGTGCTAAAGAATCAGAAATTAAGAATCTGCTTGCTGAAGCAGATCTGTCAGATTCAGGACAATTAATACTTTTTGATGGTAGAACAGGCAGGCAATTTGAGAGACCTGTTACTGTTGGTTACATGTATATGTTAAAACTGAACCATCTTGTAGATGACAAAATGCATGCTAGATCTACAGGATCTTACAGTCTTGTTACCCAACAGCCTTTAGGTGGTAAAGCACAGTTTGGTGGTCAAAGATTTGGAGAAATGGAGGTTTGGGCTCTTGAGGCTTATGGAGCTGCATATACTTTACAGGAAATGTTAACTGTTAAATCAGATGATGTGCCTGGTAGGACTAAAATGTACAAAAATATTGTTGATGGAAATTATAAAATGGATGCAAATATTCCAGAATCCTTCAATGTGTTGAGTAAAGAGATTAAATCTTTAGGTATCAACATTGAATTGGATTCAGATAACTAGGAGAGAATTTTGAGAGATTTAGTAAAGTCATTAAGACCATACCAAGAAGATTTTTCTTCTATTACTGCTGGACTAGCTTCACCGCAAAATGTTAGATCGTGGTCTTTTGGTGAAGTCAAGAAACCTGAAACCATAAATTATCGAACTTTTAAACCAGAAAGAGATGGCCTTTTTTGTGCAAAAATATTTGGTCCTGTAAAAGATTACGAATGTGTATGCGGTAAATACAAGCGCATGAAGCATAGGGGAGTAATTTGTGAAAAGTGTGGCGTAGAAGTTACTCTTGCAAAAGTTAGAAGAGATAGAATGGGCCATATTGAGCTTGCAGCTCCTGTCGCACATATTTGGTTCTTAAAATCTTTACCTTCTAGGATTGGATTGTTGTTAGACATTACTCTTAGAGAAATTGAAAGAGTTTTATACTTTGAAAGTTATATCATTACTGACCCAGGACTGACTGAATTAGAAAAGTGCCAGATCCTTACTGAAGAAGAATATATTGAAGCATATGATGAATATGGAGACGAGTTCACCGCAGGGATGGGTGCAGAAGCTGTTCAGTTGCTTTTACAAGAGATAGATCTTGATGAAGAAATCAAAATCATTAGAGAGCAAGTCCCTGAAACAAACTCAGAAACTAAGTTAAAAAAATTATCAAAAAGATTAAAGCTGTTAGAGGCATTTAAAGATTCTGGCAATAAGCCTGAGTGGATGATTATGAATGTATTGCCAGTTTTACCTCCAGACTTGAGACCTCTTGTTCCATTAGAGGGAGGAAGGTTTGCAACATCAGATTTAAATGATCTATATAGAAGAGTTATAAACCGGAATAATAGGCTGCGAAGATTACTTGAGCTAGGTGCACCCGAAATTATAGTAAGGAATGAAAAAAGAATGCTTCAAGAGAGCGTTGATGCTCTATTAGATAACGGAAGAAGAGGAAGAGTGATCACTGGATCAAACAAAAGGCCTTTAAAATCACTTGCTGATATGATTAAAGGTAAAGGTGGAAGGTTTAGGCAAAATCTTCTTGGTAAAAGGGTTGATTATTCAGGTCGTTCTGTAATTGTAGCTGGACCAAATCTAAAGCTTCATCAATGTGGGCTACCTAAAAAAATGGCTCTTGAATTATTTAAGCCATATGTATATGGAAAGCTTGAACAAAGAGAGCTTGCAACAACTATAAAAGCAGCAAAGAAATTAGTTGAAAGAGAAACCCCTGAAGTTTGGGAGATTCTTGAGGAAGTAATTCGTGAGCATCCTGTACTACTAAATAGAGCACCTACTTTACATAGATTAGGTATTCAAGCATTTGAACCTTTACTTATTGAAGGCAAAGCCATTCAATTACATCCTTTAGTATGTGTTGCATATAATGCTGACTTTGATGGTGACCAAATGGCTGTGCACGTTCCTTTAACTTTGGAGGCTCAGCTAGAAGCTAGAGCGTTGATGATGTCCACTAATAATATTCTTTCTCCGGCTAATGGAGCCCCTATTATTAACCCTTCTCAAGATGTGGTTTTAGGGTTGTATTATATGACAAGAGAAAAAATTGGATCAAAAGGCTCCGGTAGAGTATTCAGTAATCCAGATGAGGTTTTAAGAGCATATGAATCTGAAACAATTGATTTGCATGCAAATATTAAAGTAAGAATCACTAATGCAGACAATGGTACATTTCTTGAAGATTCAACTGTCGGTAGGGTCCTTGTTTGGCGGATCACTCCTCCAGAGGTAGGTTTTGATAATGTTAACCAAACTTTAGATAAGAAATCGATTACAAGTCTGATAGATATTTCATACAGAAAGGCAGGATTAAAATCTACAGTAATTTTTGCTGATCAATTAATGTATTTAGGTTTTGACTATTCTACTAGATCCGGCTCTTCTATTGGAGTCGATGATTTTATTATTCCTGAAGAAAAGCCATCAATTATTGATGCTGCTGAAAAAGAAGTTAAATCAATTGAAGATCAATTTGCTTCTGGTTTAGTTACCCAGGGTGAGAGATATAACAAAGTCATAGATATATGGTCTAGGGCCAATGAAAAGGTTGCAAAGGCTATGATGACAAAGATCAGTACAGACGTTTCAGTGGATGAAAAAGGGAAGGAGGTTGAACAGCCTTCATTTAATTCTGTGTTTATATATGCTGACTCTGGAGCAAGGGGCTCACCAGCACAAATAAGACAGCTTTCTGGAATGAGAGGTCTGATGTCTAAACCTGATGGTTCAATTATTGAAACACCCATAACAGCTAACTTTAGAGAAGGTTTATCAGTCTTACAATATTTTATTTCCACTCATGGAGCTCGTAAGGGTCTTGCAGACACTGCACTTAAAACAGCAAATTCAGGATATTTGACAAGAAGATTGTGTGATGTGGCAATGGATTCTGTAGTAATAGATGAAGATTGTGGAACCGAGAAAAGTATCACTATTTCTTCTATTATTGAAGGAGGAGAAATAATTCAACCACTTACAGAAAGAATCCTAGGCAGAGTGCTGGCAAAGGATCTTTTAGATAAAGATGATAATGTAGTATTGCAAGCAGGACACATGATCGATGAGGATTCGATCGAAAAAGTAGAAGACTTAAATATTAGTAATTTGGAAGTTAGGTCTCCAATGATTTGTGAAGCAAGCTATGGTGTATGCTCTAAATGCTATGGGCGAGATTTGGCAAGAGGTCACCTTGTTCATAGGGGAGAGGCTGTTGGTGTTGTAGCAGCACAATCAATCGGAGAACCTGGTACACAATTAACTATGAGAACTTTCCATATAGGAGGAGCAGCATCTAGTGCCTCAGAGGAAAATGCAGTTGTAGTAAGCAATGATGGTAATATCAAGTTTTCTGAAGATATAAAGACTGTTAAAAATAAAGATAAGAATGAAGTAGTAATTTCAAGAAATTCAATAGTATCTTTAGAAGATGATCAAGGAAGATTACTTGAAAAACATAAGGTTCCATATGGGTCAACTTTATTTATTTCAGATAATTCTAATGTAACACCTGGTATCAAAGTAGCTGGATGGGATCCTTATACACGCCCTATAATTTCTGAAGTAAATGGAGTGATTAAATTTACAGATATTGAAGACGGCGTAACTGTTAGATCAAAAACTGATGAGTTAACTGGTTTAAGTAGCATTGAAATTATTGAGTCATCTGAACGACCATCAGGAGGCAAAGACATGGTTCCTTCTATCTCTATTCGTGATGGTAGGGGTAAAGAATTAACGATAGGAGATCATAAAGCTCCTGCCAAATATACCATGCCTGCAAAAGCACTTGTCAATCTAAAAGATGGAGCAAAAATATCTGCTGGAGAAGTGCTAGCTAGAATACCATTAGAGGGCTCAAAAACTAAGGATATCACTGGTGGTTTACCAAGGGTAGCAGATCTATTTGAAGCAAGAAAACCAAAAGATCATGCGATATTAGCTGAAGCTAGTGGAACCTTATCATTTGGTAAGGCAACTAAAGGCAAAGAACGATTAGTTATCAGCCCTGAAGGAGCTACCAAGAAAGATGACAGAGTTGAGATGTTGATACCTAAACATAGAATTCTTAATGTTTTTGAAGGTGAAATGGTTGAAAAAGGAGATGTTATTTCAGAAGGACCTTTAAGTCCTCATGATATTTTAAGACTAAGAGGTGTTTCAGAGCTCACAAACTTTATAGTTAATGAAATTCAAGATGTTTATAGGCTTCAAGGTGTATCGATAAATGATAAACACATTGAGACTATTTTAAGACAAATGCTTAGAAAGGCTCTGATTAACGATGGGGGAGATACGAAGTTTATTCAAGGTGATCAAGTAGAGTATTCAGATGTTATTGAAGAAAATAAAAAGGTTGAAGATGCTGGCAAAGTACCAGCAACTTATGAGAGAGTGCTATTAGGTATTACTAAAGCTTCATTGGCTACAAATTCTTTTATTTCAGCTGCTTCATTCCAAGAAACAACAAGGGTTTTAACAGAAGCTTCAGTTACTGGGAAAAAAGACTTTTTAAGAGGATTAAAAGAGAATGTTGTGGTTGGTAGATTGATACCTGCTGGAACTGGAATGGAATTCCACGATGATATGAAAGCAAAGAAAGCATCTGATGCTGAAGAAAAGCTCTTAACTGAAGCAGAAGTAGAAGCTGCGCTTAGACAAGAACTTCAGGAAAGTGAGGATTAATATTGACCTTATATGGGTGGATATATACAATCGCGCAAAATAAATAAATATGGCCACTGTAAATCAGTTAATTAGAAAACCTAGAAAGCCTAAGATACGTAAGACAGACGTACCGGCTTTGGAGAACTCACCTCAAAGAAGAGGTGTGTGCACTCGTGTTTATACGACAACTCCAAAAAAACCTAACTCAGCTCTAAGAAAGGTATGCAGGGTAAGGCTAACAAGTGGTTATGAGGTCACCTCATACATAGGGGGCGAGGGCCACAACCTACAAGAACACTCAGTTGTATTGATTAGAGGAGGTAGGGTCAAGGATCTACCAGGAGTTAGATATCACACAGTTAGAGGATCTTTAGATACATCTGGAGTTGCAAACAGGAAGCAAAGAAGATCTAAATATGGTGCAAAGAAAGGTAAATAAAAATGCCAAGAAGACGCAGTCCTGAAAAAAGAAAAATCCTTCCTGATCCTAAATATAAAGATCTTATAGTTGCCAAGTTTATGAACCATGTCATGAAAGATGGAAAGAAATCTGTTGCTGAAAAGATTGTATATGGTGCCTTTGATTCTATTGATAAACAATCCAAGAATGATCCAATTGAAGTTTTTAAGAAAGCTTTAGATGAAGTAGGGCCAGTTGTAGAAGTTAAATCTAGGAGAGTTGGTGGAGCAACATACCAAGTCCCTATTGAAGTTAGACCTTCTAGAAAACAGGCTTTAGCTATGAGATGGTTAGTAGAAGCTGCAAGAAAGAGAACAGAAAAATCTATGCCTCAAAGACTGGCTGGTGAATTAAAAGATGCATCTGAAGGAAAAGGATCTGCAGTCAAAAAAAGAGAAGATGTGCATAAAATGGCTGAAGCCAATAAAGCATTTTCACATTTTCGTTTTTAACACAAGAATAAAATTAAATCATGCCTAGAGAAACAGAACTAAATAAATATAGAAATATTGGAATATGCGCACATGTTGATGCTGGTAAAACTACCACAACAGAACGTGTGCTTTTTTATACTGGGTTGTCGCATAAGATAGGAGAAGTTCACGATGGTGCTGCCGTTATGGATTGGATGGAACAAGAGCAAGAGAGAGGCATTACCATTACTTCTGCAGCAACAACTTGTTTTTGGTCGGGTATGGAGCAGCAGTATCCAGAGCATAGAATCAATATCATTGATACACCTGGACACGTTGATTTTACTATTGAAGTTGAAAGATCATTAAGAGTACTTGATGGAGCAGTAGTTGTCTTCTGCGGCACCTCTGGAGTAGAACCCCAGTCAGAAACAGTTTGGCGTCAAGCAAACAGGTATAACGTACCCAGAATAGTTTTTGTTAATAAAATGGATCGAGCAGGAGCAGATTTTTCAAGAGTTGTTTCCCAAATTAAAGATCGTCTAAGGGCTAACGTAGTACCAATTCAGTACAACATTGGTGCAGAAGACGACTATCAAGGTGTGGTTGATTTAATTAATATGCGTGCAATTTATTGGAATGATTCAGATCAAGGCTTAACTTTTGAATCCAAGGATATCCCAGACGATATTTTGGATACTTGCAAGTCTTTAAGAGACACAATGATAGAAAGTGCTGCAGAAGCAAATGAGGAGCTTATGGATGCATATATTGAATCAGGAGATCTAACAGTTGAACAAATCAAGACAGGATTAAGAATCAGAACAGTTTCTAATGAAATTGTCCCAGCATTATGTGGGAGTGCCTTTAAGAATAAAGGTGTTCAGGCAGTTCTAGATGCAGTGATAGACTTTCTGCCTGCTCCTGATGAGGTAGAAGCTATTAAAGGAACTATTCCAGGAGATGAAGAAAAAGAAGCATCAAGATCATCTTCAGATGAAGAGCCTTTTTCTGCTTTAGCATTTAAGATTGCTACTGATCCATTCGTTGGTACTTTAACCTTTATAAGGGTTTATTCGGGCGTAGTTAAGGTAGGAGATTCTGTTATTAATTCTACAAGAGATAAAAAAGAAAGAATTGGAAGAATGGTTCAGATGCATTCAAATAATAGAAATGAATTAAAGGAAATAAGAGCTGGTGACATAGCAGCTTGTATAGGTTTAAAAGATATAACTACTGGCGATACTTTATGCGATTCTTCAAATGAGATAGTGCTTGAAAGAATGGACTTTCCAGAGCCCGTAATATCAGTTGCAGTCGAACCAAAGTCTAAGGCAGACCAAGAAAAAATGTCTTTGGCATTAGGGAAATTAGCTCAAGAAGATCCATCATTCAGAGTAAGCTCAGATGAAGAATCTGGACAAACTATTATATCTGGTATGGGAGAACTTCACTTAGATGTTTTAGTTGATAGAATGAAAAGAGAGTTTTCAGTGGAAGCAAATATTGGTAAACCCCAAGTAGCTTACAGGGAGACAATTACTCAGTCTGTAGATATTGAAGGTAAATTTGTTAGGCAAAGTGGGGGTAGAGGACAATATGGCCATGTTTGGCTTAAATTGGAGCCTCTAGGTCTTGATGATGAATACGAATTTGTAGATCAGATCGTTGGAGGTGTCATTCCTAAAGAATATATACCCTCTGTTAACAAAGGCATTCAAGAACAAATGCAAAATGGAGTAGTTGCTGGATACCCGTTATTAGCACTAAAAGCTACACTATACGATGGCTCTTTTCATGATGTAGATTCAAGTGAAATGGCCTTCAAAATTGCTGGATCAATGGCCTTGAAGGAAGGAGCTTTGAAGGCAAAACCAGTTTTACTAGAACCTGTAATGAAAGTTGAAGTTGTGACACCTGAAGAGCATATGGGTGATGTAGTAGGTGATTTGAACAGAAGACGAGGCATTATTCAGGGTATGGATGAGATTCCTTCAGGTAAGACAGTGGGGGCTGAAGTGCCTCTATCAGAAATGTTTGGATATGCTACAGACCTGCGATCACAAACACAGGGCAGGGCCAGCTTTTCAATGGAGTTTTTGAAATATGCCGAGGTTCCTAGCAATATTGCTGAGCAGCTAAAAACTGCATAAATTAAATACTTTTTTTAAGTTGACATATAGCCTCTAAGAGCCTTAGAATACGCCACCTTTTAGATTTTTAGGTAATTGAATTGGAAGATCAAAATATAAGAATAAGACTTAAAGCATTTGATTATAGATTGATTGATGCTTCTGCAAAACTGATTGCAGAAACTGCAAGAAAAACTGGTGCAGTTGTAAAGGGCCCAATTCCTTTACCAGTAAAAAAAGAAAGGACGACAATATTGATTTCACCGCATAAAGATAAAGATGCTAGAGATCAATATGAGATAAGAACTTATAAAAGGCTGATGGATATTGTTCAGCCTACTGATAAAACGGTTGATGCTTTAATGAAGCTTGACCTTTCATCAGGAGTAGATGTTCAAATCAGTTTAGATTGATTTGAGACTTTTTTTAACGCTTAGCGGCCGTAGAGGGTGAGAAGCCCCGTAGAAAAGGAGAGCAAATTGAGCATTGGCTTAATCGGTAAAAAAGCAGGTATGTCTCGTCTTTTTAAAGAAGATGGCACATCTGTGCCTGTTACTGTTATATCGGTTGCAGGTAATTTTGTTGCAGATATTAAGACCCAAGAAAAGAATGGCTATTCGGCAGTTTTGCTTTCTAAGAGTTATTTTAAGAAAAGACATTTAACTAAATCACAAAATGAGTTTTTTAAGAAAAATAATATTAATCCTGGCGAAACTCATGAATTCAGAACTAATCAAGTTGAAAATTTAGAGCTAGGGCTTCATATTGATTCATCAATTTTTGAAATTGGACAGAAACTTGATGTATCTGGTATTTCAAAGGGAAAAGGTTATGCGGGTGTAATAAAAAGGCATAACTTTAGAATGCAGGATGCTACTCATGGAAACTCTTTATCACATAGAGCACATGGCTCAACTGGTCAATGCCAGACTCCAGGAAGAGTTTGGAAGGGAAAGAAAATGTCAGGTCAGATGGGCAATACTCTCAAAACAATCCAAAATCTTGAATTAGTTCAGAATGATATAGAAAATAACCTCCTTTATGTTAAAGGATCTGTTCCAGGAGCAACTGGCAGCACTTTAAAGATCACTTCTTCAGTAAAATCGCAATGAAACTCAGCATTATAAATAGCAAGTCTAAAACGAAAGATATCAATCTTTCTGATGCAGTTTTTGGAAATGAGTTTAATGAAGATCTAGTGCATCAAGCAGTGACGACATATTTAGCTGGATCTAGACAAGGATCACACAAACAAAAGACTCGTTCAGAAGTAAGAGGTGGAGGTAGAAAACCTTACCGTCAAAAAGGAACAGGCAGAGCAAGAGCTGGTACTATTCGAAGCCCTATTTGGAGGGGTGGTGGTGTTACTTTTGCATCTACTCCAAGAGATTATTCTAAAAAAATTAATAAAAAAATGTATCGAGCAGCTATACGATCTATTCTTTCTGAATTATTAAGACAAGATAGATTAGTTGCAATTTCAAAACCAACATTTGACCAACCAAAAACGAAATTAATGGTGAATGTTTTAAAAGAGACAGGTTTAGATGATGTTTTAATGATAGTTGATGAAATGGATACAAATTTATATCTTTCAGCAAGGAATATTCCCAATATTGATGTCGTAACTGTCAAAGATATTAACCCTGTATTGTTATTGAGATCAGAAAAAGTTGCTGTTACTCCAGAGGCATGCAAGTTGATAGAGGAGTGGATCCAATGAACCAAGAAAATCTTCTTACATTAATTAAATCTCCATATGTCACTGAACAATCTGCTCAATTAACAGAAGATCAGAATCAAGTAGTTTTTAAAGTAGATATGAAAGCTACTAAACTCCAAATTAAGAAAGCAGTAGAGCTCATGTTTAAAGTTGAGGTTAATTCAGTTAGAACCTCAATTGTTAAGGGTAAAAAGAAGAGAAATAGGTTCGGCCCATATAAGAGACCAAATTTTAAAAAGGCATTTGTTTCATTAAAAGAGGGCTCAGAAATTAAATTTGAGGGAATGAGTTAATGAGTTTAGTTAAAGCAAAGCCAACAAGCCCAGGAAGGCGTTTTGTTATTTCTGTTAGATCTAATCTTTACAAAGGTAAACCTCATAAGGCTTTACTAGAGAAGAAGACTAAGAGAGGTGGACGAAATAATCTTGGCAGGATCACTGTTAGACATAAAGGCGGTGGCCACAAGCAGCATTATAGGTTGATAGACTTTAAGAGAGATAAATTTGATATTTCAGCTATTGTCGAAAGAATTGAATATGACCCAAACAGAACAGCACATATTGCATTACTGAAATATGCTGATGGAGAAAGAAGATACATCATTTCTCCGGGCAAACTTAAAATAGGCACAGAAATAATTTCGTCTAATCAAACTGAAATAAAAATTGGAAACTCTATGAAGTTGGCAAACATTCCTTTAGGTACAAATGTACATTGCGTTGAGATGAAGCCTGGTAAAGGTGCTCAAATTGCAAGATCTGCAGGCTCTAGTGCAAGAGTTGTTGCTAAAGAAGGAATATATACAACACTTAGACTTCAATCAGGTGAGATGAGAAAAATACTTTCTGAATGTATGGCAACTATAGGAGTAGTTTCAAACCAAGAAAATAACCTTAATTCTTTAGGAAAAGCAGGTGCGAAAAGATGGAGAGGCATTAGACCTACAGTAAGAGGAGTTGCAATGAACCCTATTGATCATCCACACGGAGGTGGTGAAGGTAGAACTTCTGGCGGCAGACACCCATCAACCCCTTGGGGTAAACCAACCAAAGGTTATAAGACTAGAAAAAATGTTAGAACTGATAAATTAATAGTCCGAAGAAGAGGAAAGAGGAAATAATCATGCCGCGATCTTTAAAAAAAGGGCCCTTTATTGATTTATCTTTGCAAAAAAAAGTAGATCAGGCTATTGCGGATAAAAGCAAGAAACCTATTAAGACTTGGTCAAGAAGATCAATGATCTCTCCATTGATGGTTGGCCTAACAATAGCAGTTCATAATGGTCGACAACATGTCCCAGTTTTTATTACTGAAGATATGGTAGGTCATAAGCTTGGAGAATTCGCGATCACAAGGACTTTTAAGCTTCATTCTGGGGATAGAAAGGCTAAATAATGGAAACTAGAGCATATTTAAAATCTACAAGACTTTCTCCAATTAAAGCTGGATTAGTTGCTAATGTTATTAGGGGTAAGTCAGTTAGCGATGCCATGGATTTTTTATCGTTTAATAAACAAAAGGCTGCTAAGGTTATACGGAAGTTGCTAGAATCTGCAATTGCTAATGCCGAGAATAACCAACAATCTGATCCTGATCTTCTAAACATTAAAACAATTATAGTTAACCAGGGCATGCGTTTAAAACGCATGAAACCTAGAGCAAGAGGCAGGGCAGATAGAATTATTAAACCTACTTGCCACATAGAAATAGTTTTATCTGATGGGAGCAAAGATTAATGGGGCAAAAAGTTAATCCAATAGGTTTTAGATTAGGGGTTGTTAGAAAGCATAACGCTAACTGGTATGCGAAAGGCAAGAGTTTTAAAGAAAACCTTATAGAAGATTTAAAGGTAAGAGATTATCTCAAGAACAAGCTTAGATTTTCATCTGTTAGTAGAATTGAAATAGATAGATCTGCACAAGCCTTTGTTGTTTCAATTCATACGTCTAGGCCAGGAATTATTATAGGAAAGAAAGGCGAAGAAATAGAAAATATCAAATTAGCGATAGAAAAAATTGTGAAACGTACTGTATCAGTAAATATCAAGGAAGTTAGAAAACCAGACTTAGATGCAACTATTTTAGCTGAGGGCATAGCTCAACAACTTGAGAGAAGAGTTCAATTCAGAAGAGCAATGAAGCGAGCAGTTCAAAGCGCCTTACGACAGGGAGCAAAAGGAGTAAGAACTGAAGTATCTGGCAGGCTTGGTGGTACAGAGATTGCTAGAACTGAATGGTATCGAGAAGGTAGAGTTCCATTGCATACATTAAGGGCTGATGTTGATTATGGAACAGCAGAGGCATCAACAACTTACGGGATTATTGGTGTAAAAGTGTGGGTGTATAGAGGCGAGATCATGGATGATCCTTTTAAAGAAGCAGCATTAAATAGCTAGAGATTATGTTACAGCCAAAACAAACAAAATTTAGAAAAATGCATAAAGGCAGGAATAGAGGATTAGCCCAAAGCGGGAACAGCATTGCTTTTGGTAAATTTGGTTTGAAAGCAGCCACTAGAGGAAGAATTACGGCTAGACAAATAGAATCTGCTAGAAGAGCCATGACTAGATATATAAAAAGGGGAGGAAATATTTGGATTAGAATTTTTCCAGATAAACCTATTACAAAAAAACCGTTAGAAACAAGAATGGGAAAAGGTAAAGGTAACGTTGAGTACTGGGTCAGTTTAGTCCAGCCTGGAAAGATCTTATATGAAATGTCTGGAGTAACAGAAGAAACTGCTAGAGAGGCATTTAGATTAGCTTCTGCTAAGTTGCCAGTAAAAACTAGTTTTATTAAGAAGTAATATCATGGCTAAGAAAAAAGAAAAATTTATAGAAACTCTTCGTTCTAAGAAGATCAATCAATTAGAAAAGATGCTAATCGATGAAAGAAATCAGCATTTTGAACAGAAGATTAAACATAGAACTGGACAATTAACAGGGCACCATATTTTAAGTCAATCTAAAATAAAGATAGCCCAAATCAAAACAGTGATGACTGAAAAAAACAATCAGGAAAAACAATCATGAGTACTAGATCAAGACAATTATCTGGTTTAGTTGTTAGCGATAAAGCCGATAAGACAATTACTGTAAAAATTGAGAGAAGAGTTAAACATCCTATGTACGGCAAAATTATTAAGAGGTCTACAAAAGTGCATGCACATGATGAGAGCAATTCTGCGAAAGTTGGAGATTTTGTCACGATCCAAGAATGTAAGCCCTATTCAAAATCTAAGTCATGGGTATTAATTGATTCTAATAAATTAACACAATCATCAGCCCAAGATTCTATTAATTTGGAGGAGTCCTCATCATGATACAGATGCAATCAGTTTTAGATATTGCTGATAACAGTGGCGCAAGAAGTGTTATGTGTATTAAAGTCTTGGGCGGATCAAAAAGGAGATATGCAAATATCGGCGACATTGTTAAGGTTGCAGTAAAAGAAGCTATTCCCCAAGGCAAAGTAAAAAAAGGTCAAGTCGTCAATGCCCTTATAGTTCGTTCGAAGAAAGGAATTAGAAGACGTGACGGGTCCTTAATAAAATTTGATGAAAACGCTGCAGTTCTTTTAAATCAGCAAAATGCTCCTATAGGAACTAGAGTGTTTGGGCCTGTAACAAGGGAACTGAGGTCAGGCAATTTTATGAAAATAATTTCTTTAGCTCCAGAGGTATTGTGATTATGGATACTAAGAATACAAAAACAAAGTTTATAAGTGGTGATGAGGTTGTGGTAATTGCTGGAAGAGATATTGGTAAGAGGGGTACCTTAAGAACGATCTTAAAAAACAATAAGGGGATAGTTACGGGTATTAATATGGTGAAGAAACATACCAAGCCAAATCCAGAGATGGGGATCACAGGAGGCATAGTTGATCAGGAATCTACAATTGATCTATCTAACTTAGCAATTTGGAATCCAAAGAAGAAAAAGGGAGATAAGATTGGGTTTGAAATAAACGATAAACAAAAATCTAGGATCTTTAGATCAGATAAAAACACTATATAGCGATGAATTTAAAACAAAAATTTACTTCTGAAATAATTCCTGCTCTTAAGGATTCTCTTGGTCTAGAGAATATAATGGCAGTTCCAAGAGTTACTAAAATTGTTGTCAATATGGGTGTTGGAGAAGCTGCATTAGATAAGAAACATCTTGAGTCTGCACAAAATGATTTGTTAGCAATAACTGGACAAAAGCCAGTCATAACTAAAGCACGAAAATCAGTTGCAACTTTTAAAATTCGTGATGGATGGCCTATAGGATGCAAAGTTACTCTTCGTGGAAATAGAATGTACGATTTTCTTGAAAGATTAATCAATATAGCGATTCCTAGAGAAAGAGACTTTAGGGGATTAAATCCAAAGTCATTTGATCAGCAAGGGAATTACAGCATGGGCATAAAAGAGCAAATTATCTTTCCTGAAATTAACTATGATCATATCGATAAGATCAGGGGCATGGATATTTGTATTAACACTTCAGCTCGCAATCAAGAAGAAGCAAAAGCTCTTTTAGAAGCGTTACAGTTTCCATTTAAAAAGTAGGTAATAAATATGACAAGAAAATCAATTATTGCAAGAGAACATAAGAGGCAAAAAACAGTAGCCAAATATGCTAAAAAAAGAGCAGAATTAAAAAAATCTTTTTTAGACCAAAATAATAGCTATGAAGACAGAATGGCTGCATTTACTAAATTACAAAAGTTACCCAGAAATGCAAGCCCTTCAAGAATGCATAGAAGGTGTCTAATTACAGGCAGACCTAATGCTGTTTATAGGAAATTTGGTATAAGCAGAATTAAATTAAGAGAAGCAGCAATGAGAGGAGATATTCCAGGACTAGTTAAATCTAGCTGGTAAAAATTAATATGAGTTTCCAAGATCCAATTTCAGATTGTTTGACCAGAATACGTAATGGCCTGATGAGAGGAAAAACTAGTGTGGTTGTACCATTTTCACAATTTAAAGAACAATTAATTAATGTATTAGTATCTGAGGGATACTTATTGGGGAGCGAAAAAAATAATATTGATGGCAAAGAAGTATTAGAAGTTTCACTTAAATATATTAATGCAGAACCAGCAATTAGAGATTTAAAAAGAATCAGCAAACCAAGCCTAAGAAGGTATTCCGGTTCAAAGAATATTGGAAACGTTAAGGGTGGTTTGGGCGTGTACATTCTATCAACTAATAAAGGTTTGTTAACTGACAAACAGGCTAAAGACGAAAATGTTGGTGGCGAAGTAATTTGTGAAGTGTTTTAATTATGTCTAGAGTAGCTAAAAATCCAATCGTTCTTTCTGAAGGTGCCACTTTAGAAGTAGTTAATAGTAGAGTTAAAGTTTCTGGGCCTCAGGGAAGTGATGAGTTTCAACTACCTCTAACTATAGATCTAGTTCAGGGTGATGATAAAACTTATACGATTAAATATGATGAATCTTCAAGTGATTCAACAGCTCTTGCAGGCACATCAAGATCAATCATTCATAATATGATTATAGGCGTCACTAAAGGTTTTGAAAAAAAACTAGAGTTAGTCGGTGTGGGTTATAGAGCAAAAGTTAGTGGAAAACTAGTTGAGTTAACTTTAGGTTTTTCTCATCCTATCAAGCATGAATTGCCTGAAGAGGTAACGGCTGAAACTCCTAGCCAGACTGAAATCGTTCTCCGTAGCCATAATAAACAAATATTAGGTCAAGTTGCTTCTGAAATTAGAGCCTATCGTCCTCCTGAACCCTATAAGGGTAAGGGAGTTAGGTATGCTGATGAGCAAATTAAGAGAAAAGAGGCTAAAAAAGCCGCAGGTGCAGGAGTAGGAGCTTAAAATGAACAAACAAAAATCAAGAATAAGAAGAGCTTCAAAAACTCGAGCAAGGGTTGCAGTGCAAGATAAACCAAGACTATCAGTTTTTAAGTCTTCTAGTAATATTTATGCCCAAGTATTTGATTCATCCGGAAAAGAAGTTCTTGCATCAGCTTCAACAAATGAAAAAGAAAATAAGAATGGTAAAAGCAATATAGAGTCAGCAAGAACAGTTGGCAAGTCAATTGCTGAGCGTGCTATTAAAGCAGGAATCAAAAGAGTTGTGTTTGATCGTTCAGGCTATATTTATCACGGTAAAGTCAAGGCAGTGGCTGAATCAGCAAGAGAAGCGGGTTTGGAGTTCTAATATGGATCAAAATAATATTAACATGCAACAACAAGATGTTCTTGAAGAAAAGCTAGTCCAGGTTAATAGAGTAGCTAAAGTAGTAAAGGGCGGTAGGATTTTTGGTTTTACAGCTCTGACCGTTGTTGGAGATGGAAGGGGTAAGGTAGGTTTTGGAAGAGGCAAAGCTAAAGAAGTCCCTATTGCTATCCAAAAAGCGATGGAAAGCGCAAGAAGGAATATGGTCGATGTAAGCCTTAATGGATCAACCCTTTGGTACCCAATTAAAGCAAAACATGGCTCAGCTAAGGTATATATGCAACCAGCTTCCGAGGGGACAGGGATTATCGCTGGTGGAGCTATGAGAGCAGTTTTAGAGCTAGTCGGTGTTCAAAATGTTTTAGCTAAATGCTATGGATCTACAAATCCAATGAATGTAGTAAGAGCAACTATTAATGCTTTAAAAAGTATGGAATCACCTCAAGAGGTTGCTGAAAGAAGAGGCAAGGATGTAGAGGCTATTTGATGGCAAAGAGTAAAACTATAAAAATTAAATTGATAAAAAGCGGCATTGGGCGCATGCAGAAGCATAAACTCTGTATAAAAGGCCTTGGTTTCAAAAGACTCAATCAAGTTGTTGAGGTAGAAAACACTCCCAGCAATCAAGGAATGATTAATAAGATTAAGGACATGATCGTCTTTGTAAGCAAATAATATATTTTAAATATGATTAAACTAAATACACTATCATCTAAAGGAACAAAACAAACCTCAAAAAGAGTTGGTCGAGGAATAGGATCTGGTTTTGGTAAAACATCTGGAAGAGGTCATAAGGGTCAGAAGTCTCGATCAGGAGGCTCAATCAGCAGAGGATTTGAGGGAGGTCAGATGCCACTTCAACAACGCATTCCTAAATTTGGCTTCACTTCTAGAGTAAATAATTATTCAAAAGAAATAAATATTAAGAGCTTAGTTGATCTAAAGGAAGTCAGTCTAAGCACTCTTAGAGAGGCAAAAATTATATCTAAATCTGTAAAAAAAGTTAAAGTTTTTGGAAATACTCCTCTTGATAAAGCTATTAACTTTTCAGGTATTAAATTAACTAAAGGAGCTAGATCAGTTGTTGAAAAGGCAGGAGGAAAAATTAGTTAGCTATGGCAAACGATGGTAACAAAGGCGATCTTTGGAGAAGAATTAGATTTGTTCTGATGGCTATAGTCATTTATAGAATAGGAACATATATTCCTATTCCTGGAATCAATCCTACCCAAGTTTCTCAACTTTTTAATTTTGGTGAGGGCGGAATTTTAGATATGTTTAATCTTTTCTCAGGTGGTTCTTTAGAAAGGATGAGTATCTTTACATTAAATGTTGTTCCATATATTTCTGCTGCAATTATCATGCAATTATTTCAAAATGCCATCCCATACTTACAGGAATTAAAAAAAGATGGACAAGCAGGCAGAAATGCACTCACTCAGTATACAAGATATGGCACTGTCTTAATTGCTTTTATTCAAGCTAGTGCATTAGCAGTAACTTTAAGTACTGGAGGTGTTGCTTATAACTCTGGGATCTATTTTATTGTTGTTGCTGTTTTTAGTGTTGTTGCAGGAACAGTATTTTTAATGTGGTTAGGTGAGCAAGTTACAGAAAGAGGGATAGGGAATGGAATTTCTATTATTATTGCCACAAGCATTTTATCAGGAATACCAACTGCTGTTGGCCAAGCATTCACTCAGGCATTTGGCCCTACAAGGTCTTTATCAGTATTATTGCTCTTAGGTATTGGTGTTTTAGCAATAGTATTAATAGCAGTAGTTGTGTTTATTGAAAGAGGCCAAAGAAGAATAACTGTCAACTATGCTCAAAGGCAACAAGGAAGGAAATTAATGCAGGCTCAAGCATCACACCTTCCATTTAAAGTGAATATGGCTGGGGTTATACCAGCAATTTTTGCTAGCACTTTTTTATTATTTCCAGCATCTATTATTAGCTTTATTGATCCACAACAAGAGTCATATATTATGACTTCTATATCTCTAGCTTTAAATCCTGGCCAACCCTTATATATATTAACTTTTGCTGTCTTAATTATTTCATTTTGTTTTATATGGCTAGCTCTTACTTTCAATACTAGAGAAGTATCAGATAATTTGAAGAGGTCTGGCGCATATATTCCAGGCATTAGACCTGGTGAACAGACAGCTGGTTATATAGATAATGTATTAGCGCGCTTAACAGTATTTGGAAGCATTTATTTAACTTTAATTTGTTTGTTACCTTTAGGGCTTATAAGTTTTACGGGGGTATCATTTTATTTAGGAGGAACTTCATTATTAATCGTTGTTGTAGTGCTTATGGACTTTATGTCCCAAGTACAATCTCATATGATGTCTTCCCAATACGCCTCATTACTTAAAAAAGCTAATTTAAAGAATTACAAAAGATAACCATGAAAGTCAGAACTTCAATAAAAAAGATTTGTAGGGATTGCAAAATTGTTCGAAGAAAAGGAGTCTTATATGTTATTTGTAAAACAGAACCCAAACATAAACAGAGGCAAGGATAAATTATGGCGCGTATAGCAGGAGTAAATGTACCTGAAAATAAACATCTTGAGATTGCTTTAACTCATATATATGGAATTGGAAGAAAATCTGCTCAAAAAATATGTCTAGAGGCAGGTCTTGATTACACACATAAGATATCTGATATCAAAGAGGATGAGGTAGAAAAAATTAGAACAGTAATTGCAAAATATATTGTTGAAGGAGATTTAAGAAGAGAGATAAGTACAAATATAAAAAGATTAATGGATTTAGGTACATATCGAGGCATCAGGCATAGAAGAAAGTTACCAACTAGAGGCCAAAGAACTAAAACTAATGCTAGGACTAGGAAGGGCCCTAGAAAACCAATGAGGGCTTAGAATATTATGGCAACTAAAAGTAAAAAAACTAAAAAAGTTATATCAGAAGGTATAGCCCACATACATTCTTCATTTAATAATACGATTATTACCATAACTGATAAACAAGGAAATGCTATTTGTTGGGCTACATCAGGAGGATCTGGTTTTAGAGGCTCAAGAAAAAGCACACCATTTGCAGCACAAATTGCTGCTGAGAAAGCTGCAAATACTGCAAAAGAATTTGGGATGATAAGGGTTGATGTAAAAGTTAGAGGTCCTGGGGCAGGGAGAGAATCAGCTATCAGGTCATTAAATGCTTCGGGTTTAAAGATTACAAGCATTACTGATGTTACACCACTCCCTCATAATGGATGTAGACCCCCAAAAAAGAGAAGAGTTTAAGGAGGAAATAATTTATGGCTAGATATAGAGGACCATCATTACGACTCTCCAGAAGGGAGGGCACTGATTTAATGCTCAAAAGCGGAGTTAGAGCAATAGAATCAAAATGCAATATGGATACCGCTCCTGGTGTACATGGACTAAGAAGAGGCCGTTTATCAGATTATGGGCTGCAATTAAGAGAAAAACAGAAAGTACGCAGAATGTATGGTATCTTGGAAAAGCAGTTTAGAAATTATTATAAAAAAGCAGCAAGAGCAAAAGGGAATACTGGAGAGAACTTGCTCTCGTATTTAGAACAAAGATTAGATAATGTGGTTTATAGAATGGGTTTTGCTTCAACTCGCGCTGAAGCTCGTCAATTAGTATCTCACAAGGCTTTTATGGTAAATGGTAATACAGTTAATATCCCTTCATATCAAGTACAACCAGAAGATTCTGTTGAAGTTAGAGAAAAAGCTAAAACACAAAACAGGATCCAAGCCGCAATTAAGATATCTGCTGATCATAGAGAACCATGTGGATGGTTAGAGGTAGATTCAAAAAACTTTAAGGGTGTGTTTAAATCTCTTCCTGACAGAACAGATCTAAGCGCTGAAATTAATGAGAATCTCATTGTTGAGCTCTACTCAAAATAAAAGGGAAGAAAAATATGGAAACTTCAGTTATTGATTTACTTGTACCAACCGAGATACAGGTTGATGATACAAATCCAAATATGTCAAAGATTATACTTGAGCCGTTGGAAAGAGGCTTTGGTCATACCCTAGGCAATGCTTTAAGAAGAATTTTGCTATCTTCTATGCCAGGAGCAGCTATTACTGATGTCAAGATAGAGGGTATTTCTCATGAATATTCAACTATTGAAGGAGTAAGAGAGGATGTGATTGACATATTATTAAATCTTAAAGAAATGCCAATCAGTATGATCGAAGGCAATGTTGCTGAAATTACTCTTAATATGTCTGGGCCTTCCGAAGTTAAAGCAAGTTCATTTGAAGTCCCTGGCAATCTTGAAATAGTTGATCAAGACCATCATGTAGCTACACTAGTTGACAAAGTTGATCTATCTTTAAGCGCTACTGTAAGGACTGGCAGGGGTTATGAGCCTGCTGATATGAGAGACGATGAAGAAGTTTCAGTAGGGTCATTAAAAGTTGATTCTTCATTCAGTCCTGTTAAGAGAGTAGCTTATTCAGTCGAGAATGCTAGATTTGAGAAGAGAACAGATTTAGATAGATTAATCGTTGAGCTTGAAACAAATGGAACATTAGATCCAAAGAAAGCTATAGAGCATGCGGCAACTATTCTTCAGCAACAATTAGCAGCTTTTGTTGATCTTGATGCAATTGCAGAACAAGAAGCTAAGAAAGATCAAAATGATTTTGATCCATTGTTAATGAGATCTATAGAAGAATTAGAATTAACTGTTCGTTCTACGAATTGTTTAAAGGCTGAAAGTATTTTCTTAATCGGAGACCTTATACAGAGATCAGAATTTGATTTGCTTAAGACACCAAATTTGGGTAAGAAGTCTTTAAATGAAATCAAGGATGTTCTAGCCTCAAAAGGTTTTTCTTTAGGTACAACAATAGAAAATTGGCCACCAATGGGATAATGTCATGAGACATAGAAAATCTGGAAGAAAGCTCAATCGGAACTCTTCTCATCGAAGGGCGTTATTTAAGAATCTATCCATAGCACTAATTGATAAGGAGCTTATTAAAACAACTCTACCCAAAGCAAAGGAGCTTAGATCTTTTTTAGAACCGTTAATTACCATGGCTAAAGTTGATAATGTAGCTAATAGAAGACGGGCATTTTCAAAATTAAGAAATGATGAGGCAGTTGCGAAGCTTTTTACTGAGATTGCGATCAGATCTAAGGACAGAGCTGGAGGTTATTTAAGAATTATTAAGGCGGGTTTTAGAAATGGCGATAAAGCTGACATGGCTTTTGTAGAATGGGTCGATAGACTATCATCTGAAGATGACTTGAATGAACCAGAACTTAAAGCTGATTCCAAAAATTAAATTATTTTCTTTAAAAATTTTCCTGTATAAGATTGTTTCATTTTAGATACTTGAGATGGTGTCCCCTCGGCTATAACTGTTCCACCATCACTCCCACCTTCAGGACCTAAATCTATAATCCAATCACTTGATTTGATGACATCTAAATTATGTTCAATTACTAATACTGTATTGCCTTGAGCAGCAAGTCTTTTCAGTACTCCTAAAAGCAAATCTATATCATAGAAGTGTAATCCCGTAGTTGGTTCATCAAGTATATATAAAGTTTTACCAGTACTCCTTTTAGATAACTCCTTAGCTAGTTTTATTCTCTGTGCTTCTCCTCCAGATAAAGTTGTAGCAGACTGGCCAAGAGTGATATATGTTAAACCAACATCAGCTAGGGTCTGCAGTTTATTTTTGATAGGAGGTATTAACTCAAAAAACTCTAAAGCTTCTTCAACAGTCATATCCAAGACCTCAGCAATATTCTTATTTTTATATTTAACCTCCAGCGTTTGTTGGTTATATCTTTGATTATCACAGACATCACAAGTTACGTATACATCTGCTAAAAAATGCATTTCTACTTTTATAAGTCCATCACCTTGACAGGCTTCGCATCTTCCACCTTTGACATTAAAGCTAAATCTTCCAGGCTTATAGCCTCTTGATCTTGATTCCTCTGATTGAGCAAATAAATCTCTAATATAAGAAAAGACTCCTGTATATGTTGCTGGATTATATCTGGGTGTTCTACCTATCGGAGCTTGATCAACAGCAACAACTTTATCAAGGTATTCAAGCCCTTTTATTGAATCACATTTTACTTCTTTTCTTAATTTAGCTTTATTTAAAATAAAGCTTGCCATAGGTAATAATGTTTGGTTGATTAGAGTCGATTTACCAGAGCCAGATACTCCCGTTATGCAAGTAAATAAACCAACAGGAATTTTGACATTAATTGATCTCAGGTTATTTTCATAAGCATTTATTAGCTCTAGATAATTATCTGGTCTAGCTGAACTAGCTGGGTACCTTATCGATTTTTTTCCAGACAAATATTGACCAGTCAATGACTTTTTTTCTTGAATAATGTCATCAAGCTTGCCTTGAGCACATATTTCTCCTCCATGCACTCCTGCTCCAGGACCAATATCTATTATGTGGTCAGCACTTTTCATAGCTCCTTCATCATGCTCTACAACCAGCACAGTGTTTCCTAGCTTTTTTAAATTTTGTAAAGTTTTAATCAACCTCGCATTATCTCTTTGGTGTAATCCTATTGAGGGCTCATCTAAAACATATGTTACTCCAACCAAGCCAGACCCTATTTGACTAGCTAATCTTATCCTTTGGGATTCTCCCCCTGATAATGATTCAGCACTTCTATCGAGAGTGAGGTAATTAAGACCAACATCCAATAAGAAAGACAAACGAGAATTGATTTCTTTCAAAATCTTATCTGCAATCTTTGCTTGTGATCCGCTAAGTTTTGTATCTTTAATGAACTCTAATGCATCTGATATCTTGAGCTCAGTAATATGATTAATAGGATAATTATTAATAAAGATATTTCTAGACTCTTTCTTTAGTCTCGAACCATTACAATCGTTGCAATGACTGTCAGATAATAATTTTGCTAATTCATTTCTTAAAAAATCAGAATCAGTTTCCTTAAATCGCCGCTCAGTGTTTGGAATCACTCCTTCAAAATTGTGTTTTCTAACTATTCTACTTCCGCTTTTAAATCTTTTTGAAAAATCAATCCTATCTTGAGATCCATATAAGATTATTTTTTGAATATCTTTCCCCAAGCTGCCCCAAGAACAATTAAGATCAAATTTATAATGAGCAGCTAAACATTTCAATTGATGGTAGTAGAATCTATTTCGCTTATTCCAACCTTTAATTGCTCCACTATTTATAGATGCTTCAGGATCAGAGATTATTTTATTTTCATCAAAATATTGAATGACCCCTAATCCATCACATTTCTCACAAGCACCAAATGGGTTATTAAAAGAAAACATTCTTGGCTCCAATTCACTTACAGAATAACCGCATTGAGGACATGAATAGCTTGATGAGAATGAGACAACCTTTGACTCATCTATGTATTCAATTTCTACAATATTTTCTGATAGCATTAGGGCTGACTCAATAGATTCAGCAAGTCTTAGTCTTAGATCCTCATCATTATCTAAGACAAGCCTGTCGACGACGGCACTGATATTATGTTTTTGATTTTTATTTAGACTCGGAAACTCATCTAAAGACACAATCAAATCATTAACTTTTACTCTTAAGTAACCTTCTTTTTTTAATAATTCATAAACACCAAGATGCTCACCTTTCTTACCTCTAATGATGGGTGCTAGAACCATTATTTTTTTACTCTTATTATTGCTTATGATCTCATCACACATCTCTTGGATAGTTTTAGCGTTTAAAACTTCATTGTGATTCGGGCAGACAGGGGTTCCAATTCTTGCATATAGTAAGCGCAAATAGTCATAGATTTCTGTAACTGTACCAACAGTAGATCTAGGGTTATGCGATGTAGACTTTTGTTCGATTGAAATAGCCGGTGATAATCCCTCGATCTGATCTACATCAGGTTTTTCCATCATTGATAAAAACTGCCTAGCATAGGCAGATAAGGACTCTACATATCTTCTTTGTCCTTCTGCATAAAGCGTATCAAATGCAAGAGATGATTTTCCTGATCCTGAGAGCCCAGTTATAACAATTAATTTTTCTCTTGGAATATCAATAGAAATATTCTTAAGATTATGAGTTCTAGCACCCTTTACAGAAATTTTATCCATAAATTTAAAAGATTATGTCACTAAGATATTTTTCGAGTTAAACTAGTAAATTATACGAGGTAATTATGAGCAGAGGTGTAAATAAGGTAATATTAATTGGTAATTTAGGTCAAAAACCTGAAATTAGATACACGGAAAGTAAAATTCCAGTTGCAAACTTATCTATTGCTACTTCAGAATCTTGGAAAGATAAGGATACTGGAGAAAACAGAGAAAAAACTGAATGGCACAGAGTGATTTTCTTTAATAAGCTTGCTGAAATTGCAGAGCAATATTTGGATAAAGGATCAAAGGTTTATGTGGAGGGTCGTATACAAACAAGAAAGTGGCAAGATAAAGAAACTGGAGCTGATCGATATACAACAGAGATTTTAGGTAATACATTGACTATGTTAGGCAGCGACAAAGGCCGCTCTGGTGATTCCCAAGATGCCTCTGATAACAAAGAAGAAAAATTCCCCTCAGAAGAACAGTCTCAAGACAATAGTTTCTCTGAGGATGATATCCCATTCTAAACTTTGAATTTTAAACACATAACTTACAAGGCTTTTGGAGGTGTTGGCTTAATAACACTCAATCGTCCTGAAAAACTCAATGCATTTACAATAACTATGATGCAAGAGTTATGTGATGCATTAGACCACACCGATCATGATGATCAGATTAAAGTAGTGCTGATCACTGGAGCAGGTAGAGCATTTTGTGCAGGTGCTGATTTATCAGGTGGTGAGGACACTTTTGTAGATAGGTTTGATACATCAGGAGGACATCCGCAAGATATTAATAGGGACTCTGGAGGGATTTTAACTCTTAGAATGTTTAAATCTCTTAAGCCCATTGTGACAGCATGCAATGGACCAGCTGTTGGGGTCGGTGCAACACTTCAGTTGGCTGCTGATATCCGTATTGCATCATCTAACGCAAAATATGGATTTGTATTCTTGAATAGAGGCATTGTTAATGATGCTTGTAGTTCATGGTTTTTACCTAAAATTATTGGTATATCTAAAGCTTTAGAGCTTTGTTATTCAGGTAAAATTATTGATGCAAATGAAGCTAAAGATATTGGACTAGTAAGTTATATATTTACAAATGATGAGTTGTTAGACCAGGCATTCGCTTATTGCAATGATCTAACCAAGAGATCAGCTCCAGTTTCTGTAGCAATGGCACGAAGGCTCTTTTGGAGCTCCCTAGGAGATGATAGCCCTTATAGGTCTCATGAGCTTGAAAGCACGTTCATAAGCTTAAGAGGTAGATCTAGAGACGCTAAAGAGGGCGTTAATTCATTTCTTGAAAAGAGGAAGGCAAATTTTCCAAATACTGTGACTAATGATTTACCACATGATTTTAAGAAAGAATTAGACAATAGTGATTAGTATTTTGTAAATACTAAGCTTGCATTTGTTCCTCCAAAACCAAATGAGTTACTCATTACAGTTCTGATTTCTTTTTCAAGATAATCTTTATTAATTGATAAACCTTTACCTTCTGTTATTACTTCATCAATATTGATTGAAGGAGATATAAAGTTATTTTTCATCATAAGTAGAGAATAGATGGCTTCTTGAGCTCCTGCGGCACCGAGAGAATGACCAGTTAATGATTTAGTAGATGTAATAATCGGTATATGTGAATCAAATGTATCTTTAATTGCTTGAAGTTCCGCAACATCGCCCAGTAATGTACCAGTGCCATGTGCATTTATATAATCAACATTCTTGACTTGTTGCAAAGCTTTCTTCATACACCTTTTTGCACCCTCCCCAGACGGTGCTACCATATCATAACCATCAGAATTTGCAGCATAGCCTTTTAATGATGCAATTATATTAGCGCCTCTTGATTTAGCATGAGCCTCATCCTCTATGATAACGATACCTGCTCCAGCAGCGATGACAAAACCATCTCTAGATGTATCAAATGGTCTTGAGGCTCTTTCTGGTTCTTCATTATATTTAGAGGAAAGAGCGCCCATAGCATCAAATAATGACGATGATGTCCAATGATCATCTTCACCACCTCCAGCTATTATTACGTCTTGTAATCCAGATTCTATTAATTGGGCTGCATGTCCAATACAGTGGGCACTAGTAGAGCAGGCAGATGAAATAGAATAATTCACTCCTTGGGTTTTAAAAAAGGTTCCTAGAGATGCTGATACAGTGCTTCCCATTGTTTTAGTAACTGCATAAGGACCTATTCTTTTAGGATTTTTATTTCTTGCTGTATCTGAAGCTATTATTTGTGCTTCTGGAGAAGCACCCCCAGACCCTGCAACTACACCAACCCTAGTTAAATCAATTTTGTCTAACTCTATACCAGAACACAAAATAGCTTCTTTTGCAGCTATATATGCAAAAGCAGATGCTTTAGACATAAATCTCAATATTTTCCTTTCAATAATCTCTGAAAGATCAATACTGATTGATCCTGAAATTGTACTCTTCATTCCAAGCTCTTTATATTCTTGATTCTTACTGATACCAGACTTCCCAGTTTTAAGACTCTGAGTCACTTCATTAAGATTATTCCCAATTGGTGAGAGTATCCCCATGCCTGTAATAACTGCATTAGCCATAAATTAGAATGCCGTTAAATCTTTAAATAAGCCAACTCTTAGATTATTAGCTGAATAAATATGTTTTCCATCAACATACATATCACCATCTCCAAAGCCCACTACAGCACTTCTTTTTACAACTCTTTTTATATGGATTTCATAAGATACTTTTTTAGCATTAGGCAGTACTTGACCAAAGAACTTTACTTTTTCTACTCCAAGCGCTCGACCATAGCCTTCAAGCTTTAGCCATAGTAAATAAAAACCAACTAGTTGCCACATTGCATCTAAACCCAAGCATCCGGGCATAACCGGATCATTTGTAAAGTGACAGTCAAAAAACCATAGTTTTGGATTGATATCTAACGAAGCATGAACTAAACCTTTACCATATTTACCTTCAGAATCATTAATTATCTCTATATTGTCAAACATAAGCATTTCATTTGAAGGAAGCTTACCGTTCGTGGGACCAAATAATTTTCCTGCCGCACAATCTACAAGCTCTGGCTTTGAGTAATTCGATTTAGGTTGAAAGGTCATTTTGATCTAAGACTTGAATATTCAATCAATCTTAACATTTCTTTGTAATTTGGGTGTGTTTTAACTTTATTTATAGATTCATGGGCTTTTAATAAATATTTATTTAACAGTGTTCTTGTCTGGATTAGTTGAGAATTTCTAGAAAGCACTTTTTTTAACTGATTAAAGGATGATTTCTTGAGTGGAGATCCAAAATGATTTTTTAAGAATCTTACATCATTTTTATTGGCTGACCTCATGATCTCTCTTAATGGCAAAGTATATTTACCCTCTGAAAAATCCTTAAAGTGCTCTTTACCAATTTTCTTATCAAAATCATAATCCAATAAATCATCTTTAATTTGAAAAACAATTCCTAGATTCTTTCCAAATGAAGCAATTGCTTTTATCTGATTTAGAGAATACTTTCCTACAATACCCCCACACATTGCTGCAGCCTCAAATAATCTCCCAGTTTTTAAATAAGCAATCTTAATTAATTGGTTTACAGCAGGGAGCTTATGGGTTTTTAGAACTTCTAATTGGAGTATTTCTCCTTTTGCAATTGCATTTGTTGCATTGGCAAGCTCTGTCAAGATTTTAATATTCTTCATTTTTACCATCTGAATAAATGCTTTTGAATAAATGAAATCTCCTATTAGCACACCATGAGAATTTGTCCAAGCCTTATTAACAGTTTCAACTCCTCTTCTAACTTTTGCATCATCTACAATATCGTCATGAACTAGGGTAGCTGAATGGAGTAATTCAATTACAGAAGCTAGCTGGATAATATTATTTCTATGCTTTAATGAATTATCTTTTTTAGACTCTGAGGCTAAGACTGTTAGCAGTGATCTTAATTTCTTGCCTTCAGACTGAAATACATGATTGTAGAGCTTATTTACAATCGACTCATCAGAGATGCCACTAAGAATTTTCTTGTTAACAGCCTCAAGTTGCTTTTGTCTTATTTTGCTTAGATCTAATTTCATGTAATTGAGCGATCAAATTATACATAAGTATTGATAATTTCTTTATAAAAGCGTATATTTTGCGACCATTATAGATCAGTAAATATCATGTATGCAGTAATTGAAACAGGCGGCAAACAACATCAAGTTGAACCAGACCAAGTTTTAAATATAGATCTCCGAGATGCTTCTAAAGGAGATAAGATAGTATTTGAAAATGTACTATTATGTGTAGATGGGGACGATGTAAAAATTGGACAACCCTTTTTAAAAAATGCACAAGTTACAGCTGAAGTTCTTGATGAGATTCAAGGATCTAAAATATCTATCCTTAGATTCAGAAGAAGAAAGCATAGCATGAGAAAGATTGGACACAGGCAGAGATTTACAAAGATAATAATCAAAAATATTAAGGTTGGTAAATAATGGCGCATAAGAAAGCTGGAGGCTCCAGTAAGAACGGTCGTGATTCGCAATCTAAAAGGTTGGGCGTCAAGAAATTTGGTGGTGAATTTGTTAAAGCCGGTGAAATCATTATCAGACAAAGAGGAACTAACGCACATCCAGGCCAAAATGTTGGTATGGGTAAGGATCATACTCTATTTGCAAAAAGTGAAGGCATAGTTTCTTTTACTTATAAAGGCCCTAAACAAAGAAAAACAGTCAACGTTTTACCTAAATAAATCATGAACTTCATTGATGAAGCTCTCCTAGAGGTTAGAGCTGGAAATGGGGGATCTGGTTGTCAAAGTTTTAGAAGAGAAAAATATATACCTAAAGGTGGTCCTGATGGAGGCGATGGTGGTAAAGGTGGAGATGTCATTTTTGCAGTTGATCAGAATATTAATACATTAATTGATTTTCATAACAAGAAGATAATAGAGGCTAAACATGGGGCTGCTGGCATGGGTAAAAACAGATCTGGAACAAGCGCATCTGATTTATATCTCAGAGTTCCATTAGGCACTATGATCTTTCAGAATGATACTAATACATTGATCCATGATTGTAATGAAATTGGACGTGAATATTTAGTTGCAAGAGGAGGCACTGGAGGATTAGGAAATACTAGATTTAAGTCTTCTACTAACCAAGCTCCCAGAAAATTTACGGAAGGTGATTTAGGAGAAACCATCAGCATTCGTCTTGAGCTCCGTTCAATTGCTGATGTTGGTCTGGTTGGGTTTCCTAATGCAGGCAAATCAACTTTTTTAAGATCCATTTCTGCTTCAAAGCCTAAAATTGGTGATTATCCATTTACGACATTAAGACCTAACTTAGGCACAGTTAAAATTCATGATACATCAATAGTAGTAGCAGATATTCCAGGTCTGATTGAAGGGGCATCACAAGGATTGGGCTTAGGAATAAATTTTTTAAAACATATTTCAAGAACCAATAACCTAATATTTTTTTTAGATCCAGTTAATCAAGAGCACAGTGCTTTTAAGCAATTTTCTATTTTGACAAAAGAACTAGAATTTTTTGATAAAGCATTGCTCCAGAAGAATGCTTGGATAGTTCTTAATAAAATTGATTTATTTCCTGATGAAGGTTTATCTTTAATATCAGAGTTAGAATCTAAATTAAAGGAAATTGGAGTTAAAACTGATAAATTGATGGCAATATCAGGATTTACCAAGAAAAATATTGATCAGCTTCTAAACTCTTTGATTATCTCAAATTAAGATATTTTTTTAATAGCCTTAATCAGTCTGCTTTTAGTTCTAGCAGCAGAATTACGATGCATAACACCTTTACCTGAAGTTGTATCCAGCATCTTTTCTGCTTTCTTGAAAAGTAATTTTGCTCCATCTACATCCTGATCGGTTATAGCATTCTTGACTGCTTTAACTGCAGTCCTAGCTTGTGCTCGCTGAGAATGTTTTAACCTATACCTTGAGGTATTCTGTCTCGCTCTCTTAATAGATTGTTTTGTATTTGCCATAAATTAAAACGGCTAGTTTAATGATCTGAGAGGTGATTGTCTAGATAAATCTTTTTATTGATAGATTACTTTTAATAGAAATAGTTATGAAGTATCCTTCGTGCATGAAAAGATTATTTTTTATTCCTATTTTAATTTTTTCTTTTTCAATCGATGTTTTAAGCATCAATATAGATGAAGAATTCTTAAAAAGATTTAGTTCGCTTCCAACATACAGCAATGCAAAAATATCTCCAGATGGGAAAATTATCAGTGTTATTTTTAAAATAGATGGAAAGAATGCTCTTGCTTTTTTTCAAGCTGATGATTTTACATTAATTGATGTGCTTAGATTAAAAGAAGAGGATGAACAGGTTGGCCCTTATTCGTGGGTAAATAATGAAAGAGTAGTAATTAGCATTCAATATCAGGTTGGTTCTTTGGAAGTACCAATATCAAGAGGTGAGTTATTTGCTGTCAACTATGACCTGTCTGATCCTAGTTATATTTATGGTATCAGAAAAGAAACATCTAGTAGCAAGAAGACTATAGTGGATAAATTTTCTGGAGCGTATCTCTTAGATAGACTTATTGATGACCCAGACCATATTTTGGTTGGAGTGACATCTTTTGGTAGATCTGTAAGTGGTGGAAGACTGACCATCCTTAGATTAAATGTTTATGACGGTCAGCAGAAGAAGTATGGACGAAGCCCTCCTGGGGTTAGATATGTCATGACTGACAGCAATCATGAACCAAGGTTCGGAGTGGGCCAATCGACTGATGGAGAAATAGTCACTTACATTAAGGATTTAGAAAATGATAGATGGATCGAACTTGAAAGAAGCAAAACGCTTGGCGGCGGCCACATAATGCCAGTTTCGTTTACTGACGATGATTCAGCTATTTTAGTTTTAGACGATACTAAATCATCAACCGCAAAGCTTAAATCTATCAACTTAACTGATTTCAGCGAAGAGACCCTGTTTCATCATCCTAAATATGATCCTTATCCTCAGCTTATCGATAAAAAACTCATCGCAGTTGCTGTGGCACCAGATTATTCTCGTGTTTATTGGATGGATGATGGTCCTGAGGCGATGATAGCTAATCAATTAGTTAGAGCCTTTAATGATGGCAATGATTCTATTGCTAAGATTTCTAACGTTGTCATAACAGCTATGTCTGAAGATCGAAATAGGGTGCTATTAAAAGTATCGGATGATAGATCGTCACCCAGATATTACTTTTATGATGTACAAGAAAATAAATTAGTTAATTTCTTGACAGTATGGCCAGAGATTAATGAAAAGAATTTAAGTCCCACTAGCCCATTTAAATTTAAAAATTCAGATGGTGTCATGCTGCATGGTTATTTCACTAAGGCTAGAAATGATGCTGAAGAAGGACTGCCTCCATTAATAGTATTGCCTCATGGTGGACCAATTGGACCAAGAGATTTTTGGGAGTTTGATCCTGATGTACAAATTCTTTCTAATGCTGGTTATGCGGTTATGAAAATTAATTACAGGGGTTCAGGTGGATATGGTAAAGAATTTCTTAAACAGGGTATGGGTGAGCCTGGCGGCATAATACAACAAGATATAATAGAAGCTACTGAGTGGGTGATTGAACAGGGTTGGGTAGATAAAAACAGAGTTGGTATTTATGGTGGAAGTTTTGGAGGTTATTCCGCTGTACAAGCTCCCATTTTAAGACCTGATCTCTTTAAGGCTGGAGTAGCCTATGTGGGAATTTTTGATCTAAATTTAGATTTTGTTGAAGGTGGTTGCCAATCAGCTTATTCTTGTAAGTCAGCACTTGGTCAGCAATGGGGCAGTGATCCAGAAAAAAGAGCGCAGATGTCACCAGTTAATAATGCTCAAAAGCTACAAGCACCTATCTTAATTGTATCCGGTGAAGAGGATACAAGATGTCCCCCTGAGCAAGCATATGCTCTTGAAAAAGCTTTAAAAAAATATAATAAGGAACACAAACTAATTATGGTTCCTAAAGAGGGCCATGGTTTTATCAATCCAGATAATCGATTTATGTTCTATAAAGAAATGCTTATACATTTTGATAAGCATCTTTAGGTTTAATATTAGATTTTAAAATGGTGGAGGCGGCGGGAATTGAACCCGCGTCCGTTAGTTCTTCAACCTAACTTCTACATACATAGCTTTATCTTTATATTTTACTTTAATGACCCGATAAGCAGGGAATTAAAGCTAGCCTAAATAAATTTTTTGCGATATTAAGTTAAGGCTCCTTAACAAGGCTAGACTATGTGATTTACCAATGCTTCAAACCATAGCCAATTTTTGCATCGGTTAGCCAATTAAGCGGCTAAAGCGTAGTTGTCGTTATTTGCAACTATTTTTTTTGTGATATTTTTTACAAGAATTATCACGATCTTGGCATGCGCTTTGGAATCCAATAAAAACGTCGAACCCAATTCGCCCCCAGGGAGAATGGATTATATATGAAAATTATCTGCGTTTAGAATTTTTAATGAGTCTATTTCTTTTTCTTTCCCAGTCTCTTTTTTTAATATCTTGACGCTGGTCAAATCTCTTTTTACCTCGTCCTATATCTATATCGCATTTAATTTTATTATTCTTCCAATAAATCTTAGTGAGCACACACGTTAGTCCTTTTTTATTGATCGCATCACTTATTTTGAAGATCTCTCTTTTATGCAAAAGTAGTTTTCTTGATTTAGTTTTATCTACTTCAATTTTTAGAGATGCCGGAGGGTCTATTTTAAGACCGATTAACCAAGCTTCATTCTTTTTAAGAATTACATAGGTGTCTTTCACATCAACTTTTCCATTTCTAAGGCTCTTTACCTCCCATCCTTCCAAAACTATCCCTGCCTGAAAGTTATCCTCTAATGCAAAATTCCTTTTTGCATTTTTATTAACTACTATTGTCTTATTGGTTTTATTCATTGATGAGAGACTTTAATATAGTCATATTATCAAGCATTTTTAGACTATGAAAATAATATCTATTCAGCAAAAAGTATCTTTAATCTACCTAGGTGTTGGATTTTTTATTGTTTTGGCATTTCTGCCGTGGGTGTTGCCTCATCATCAAGCTGAGTACTCTATAAAAATTTTTATACTCTATAGCTGCATTATCATAGCCTTCATAAGCGGAAGTATTTGGTTGTATGAAGATATAAATGTTTCAAGAGTTAAAGATCTCATAGCAATTTTATTTTCTTTAATGTCGTTATCAGGAGCATTGATTGTAGATCATAACCCTTTAATAGCTTTGATCATTAATGTTGCTGCTTTAAATTTAATTTTAGTATTTGAATTAAGATACTTTTCAGATCAACCTGAGCATCATGACTATTATAAAGCTAGGAAACTAGCCACGTACTTAGTTACAATACTCTTTATGATTCAAGCAGCATACCTATTAAATCCCTATATCATTAGTTAATACACCTTATGAATACACAAGCAAAAGTGAAATGGATTAGTAAATGGACTTTTATTTTAGCTGCCGTTGGCTCCGCAGTAGGCTTAGGAAATATATGGGGATTTCCTTATAAAGCAGGAACTGAAGGCGGCGGCGCGTTTGTTCTAATTTATTTAGGTTGCATTGTTCTGGTTGGCCTTCCAATCATGATGGCTGAAATTATTATTGGTAAAAGATATCGTATGAGCCCTGTTGGATCTATGAAGATGGCAGCATCAGAATCAAATGTATCTTCAAAATGGCAGTTAATAGGTTGGGGCGGATTAGTAGCAGGAATATTTATATTATCTTTTTATAGCGTTCTAGCTGGCATATGCATTCATTATATTGGGATAGCATTTAATCCTGTTGAAGGCATTGATTCTGCAGAGCAATTTGATCTGGTAACTAAATCACCATCAAATCTACTTTTATGGCATTCGTTATTTATGATTTTGACTGCTTCAATTATTGCTGCAGGAGTCATTAATGGTATTGAAAGAATAGTTAAAATCTTAATGCCAGCACTTTTTATAATTATGATGATAATGGTAATTAATTCTTCTATCGTAGGAAATTTTATAGAAGGCATTAAATATCTATTTGTACCTGATTTTAGCAAGATAGACTCAAATACTATTTTAGTAGCAATGGGCCAGGCTTTTTTCAGTTTAAGTTTGGGGATGGGAGCGATTATGTGTTATGGAGCTTACATAGCTGATGACCAGAATATTTTTAAAACCTCCTTAACGGTTGCTGGTTTAGATACATTGATTGCCATTTTAGCAGGCCTTGTTATTTTTCCTCTTGTGCTTGCAACAGGCTTAGAAGCAGAAGGACCAGGACTGGTATTTGTTACTCTTTTAACCGAATTTACATCAATGCCTTATGGGGAAGTAATAGGATCTCTATTTTTTCTACTCTTAACAATTGCAGCTTTAAGTAGCGCTATTTCACTTTTAGAACCAAGCGTTGCATACATGGAACAAAATAGGATCCTTTCCAGGCCTATTGCAGCGATGATCCTTGGTATGGTTGCTTGGATTTTAGGTATCGGGAGTGCATTAAGTTTTAATCTCTGGGAAGAATATAAATTTTTAGGCGACAAAAATTTTTTTGATTCAGTGGTATTTATTGGTAATGAGCTAATGCTGCCCTTAGGAGGCATGCTGGTAGCTTTTTTTGTTGGTTGGAAGCTAAAACCATTAATAGCTGCTGAAATGTTAGAAGACTCATCAAATATAATTTTTAGAATTTGGATAATTTTTATTAGGTTTATTAGTCCTATCCTTATTGCTCTAATATTTGTAAATGTAATTTATGGATTTTTTAACCCACCGCCACCATCTGCATAGCTTGAAAAAACACATCCATCACTCTGACGAAATTTCAGCAAACTCACTCAGGGTGTTTAATTTAATTAATGATTTTGAGCTCTATAAAGATTTCTTACCAGGATGTATAGCGTCTAAAGCCTTAAATATACAAGAATCAAGTATCGAAGGGATGCTCACCTTTAGCTATGTTAATCAACACTATGACCTGCATTCTTTAAATCGCATTGAACAAGATGATGGTCTATATAAGATATATATTGAACAAATCACTGGACCATTTGAGAGTTTGCATGGGTCGTGGACAATTGAGAGCATAACAGATGATAAAACACGGGTTACTTTTTCTGCTGAGATAGAATCTAATTTAATGATGGGTTTATTACTAAATGACTTTATTCTTAAAAATTTTATTAATCGTTTTGTTGAGTCATTTAAAGAGAGAGCTCTATAAAATAGTCGTTAGTTATTTTCGTTAGGTAAATTATCTACCAGGTTCCAACTATCTAGTAATTCATTTTGGCTAAAGATTAGAGTAAGTTTCTTGTCAACGAAGGCAGTTTCTCCAACCTTAATAGAATAATAATAATCCCATCTATCTTTATTCAAAGGGCTGTTTGCAAGCGGAGTACCAAGTAAGTATTTAACTTGATCTTTAGTTAATCCAGACTTTAGTTTTTCAAGGTCTTTATCTTCAATAATATTGCCCTGTAAGACAGCTACTTTATATGGGCTCAAAGATACACATCCTGTTAGATAAGCAATGCAAGCCAGACTAAGAAATTTCTTTAAAAATTGATTCATTTGATCATTTGATTATACTTGAAGTTGCTAAAAAAATACTTAGCTTAGTAATGAATAAAGAAACAAAAGAACTTAAGAAGGCAGGGCTTAAAGCTACATTACCAAGAATAAGAATCTTAGAAACTCTTGAAAGTAGTAGTGAAAGACATTTGTCAGCTGAAGAGATATATAAAGAACTAATCTCGGCAGGAGAAGAAATTGGTTTAGCAACTGTCTATAGAGTATTAACGCAATTTGAGTCTGCTGGAATAATCTTAAGGCATAATTTCGAAGGCAATCATGCTGTTTATGAAATATCACCAGATGACCATCATGATCACATGGTTTGTCTTGAGACTGGCAAAGTTATAGAGTTTCATGACGATACCATCGAGGAGCTCCAAGAAAAGATAGTTGCAGAACATGGTTATGAGATGGTTGACCATTCAATGGTGTTATACGTAAAACCTAAATCAAAATAAACCACCTCTTGAAGTATTTATTATCTGACCTTATATAGTCATAAGGGAAGAAAAATGGCGAAGAAAAATAATGCACAAAAGAGAAAGAATGGTACAAATCATTCAGATCTTGAAAAGGAAGCTAAAGAATTAGATCTTGATCAGTCAGACTCAGTAGTTGATGTTGACGAGGAACAGGATGACACAAGTGATTTAACATCAAAAATATCTAATTTAGAGGATAAATTACTCAGATCACAAGCAGAAATAGATAATATCAATAAAAGACACATTAAAGACCTGGAAAAAGCTCATAAATTTGGTGTTGAGAATCTACTTATAGAATTACTCCCAGTTATAGATAATTTAGAGCATGCTTTGAACAATTTTACTGAAGAAAGTAAAAAAGAAGATAAAGAAGGAATTGAATTAGTATTAAAGTCTTTTGAATCTACTCTTGATAAATTCAATATTAGTCCCATAAACCCCTTACATGAAGATTTTGATCCTTTAATGCATGAAGCTGTTGGCACTCAAACAGATTCATCTTTAGAAGATAACAAGGTATTAGAAGTTCTTCAGAGAGGATGGGAGCTATATGATCGGGTCGTTAGACCAGCGAGAGTGATAGTAGTAAAAAATTAAGGTAAGTAATATGTCAAAAATTATAGGAATAGATTTAGGAACAACTAATAGCTGTTTAGCAGTAGTTGAAGGCCAACAACCAAAAGTGATCGAAAATGCTGAAGGTGGGCGAACTACTCCTTCAGTTGTTGCCTATGCTGAGAATAATGAAGTACTTGTTGGTACACCAGCAAAGCGACAGTCTGTTACAAATCCGGAGAACACTCTATATGCAATTAAAAGGCTTATTGGAAGACGCTTTGATGATAATGTTGTTAAGAAAGATATCGATATGGTTCCATATAAAATTATTAAAGCTGATAATGGTGATGCTTGGGTTCAATCAGGCGATAAGAAATTAGCTCCTCCACAAGTTTCTGCTGAGGTTCTAAAAAAACTCAAGAAGACAGCAGAAGACTATTTAGGTCATGAAGTGACTGAAGCAGTTATAACAGTACCCGCATACTTTAATGATTCTCAGAGACAAGCAACAAAAGATGCTGGGAAGATTGCAGGTTTAAATGTGAAAAGAATTATCAATGAACCAACAGCAGCTGCTTTAGCATATGGATTAGATAAGAACAAAGGAGATTCTACAGTTGCAGTTTATGATCTTGGAGGCGGCACTTTTGACATTTCTATTATAGAAATATCTGAGGTAGATGGTGAACATCAATTCGAAGTCCTTGCAACAAATGGTGATACTTTTCTTGGTGGAGAAGATTTTGATCTTAAGCTGATTGATTATCTTGTAGATGAATTTAAGAAGGAATCTGGCTTTGATCTTAAAAGCGATCCTTTGGCACTGCAGAGATTAAAAGAAGGAGCGGAGAAGGCAAAAATAGAGCTTTCATCAAGCGATCAAACAGAAGTAAATCTCCCATATATTACTGCAGATGCATCAGGTCCAAAACACTTTGTACAAAAGATAACTAGAGCAAAACTAGAGGGATTAGTGGAAGACTTAGTTGACAAGAGTCTGAAACCAATGCAGGTGGCTTTAGATGATGCGAAGCTAAAAATTGGTGACATAAATGAAGTTTTACTTGTAGGTGGCCAAACTAGAATGCCTCTTGTACAAAAGAAAGTGAAAGAGTTTTTTGGTAAGGATGCAAAACGAGACCTAAACCCAGATGAGGCGGTTGCAATAGGTGCTGCTATACAAGGATCAGTTCTTTCAGGAGATACCAAAGATGTGTTGTTATTAGATGTTACACCACTCACACTAGGTATTGAAACTTTGGGAGGAGTTGCAACACCATTGATAGAAAAAAATACAACTATACCAACACAGAAATCTCAAGTATTTTCAACTGCAGAAGATAATCAGTCCGCGGTAACCGTGCATGTTATCCAGGGAGAAAGAAAACAAGCTGCACAGAATAAATCCTTGGGACAATTTAATTTAGAGGATATACCTGCTGCACCAAGAGGAGTCCCCCAAATTGAAGTGAGTTTTGATTTAGATGCTAATGGGATCTTAAACGTATCAGCAAAGGATAAAAATACTGGTAAAGAACAGTCCATAGTGATTAAAGCTTCAAGCGGTTTATCAGATGATGATATTGAGAAGATGATCAAAGATGCTGAAGTTAATGCTGAAGAAGACAAAAAATTTGAGGGTCTAGTTCAAGCTAAAAATAATGCTGATATGTTAGTCCATGCAACTAAAAAGACTATTGAAGAATCAGGAGATAAACTTACAGATGAAGAAAAACAGACTGTAAATGATGCTGTTTCAAAACTCGAGGAAGCCATCAAGTCTGAAGACTTAAATAATATTGAAGAAGCAACTAAATCTTTAAATGATGTTCTGACGCCATTATCGCAGAAACTATATCAACAAGATTCATCTGCACCTGAACAAGGAAATGATGATTCTGTTAATGAAACCGATGAGAATACTGTAGATGCAGAGTTTGAAGAGGTCAAAGAAGAAGAAACAAAATAAACCATGTCTAAAAGAGACTATTATGATGTATTAGGAGTCTCGCGAAATTCTTCTAGCTCTGAATTAAAAAAATCTTTTAAAAAGCTAGCCATGCGCTATCATCCCGATCGTAATCCAGATGATGCTGAAGCAGCTGCAAAATTTAAAGAGGCAGCAGAAGCTTATGAAGTTCTATCTGATCCTGAAAAGAAATCAGCATATGATCAATTTGGTCACGATGGACTTTCTGGTTTTAGTGGAGGAGCATCGGGTTTTCAGGACTTTGATTTCGGTGATATTTTCGGTGATATATTTGGCGATGTTTTTGGCGGAAGATCTAGATCTAGAAGATCTCGAAGAGGCCAAGATTTACAATGTCATTTAGACTTAAACCTAAAAGAAGCAATTTTTGGCACTAAGAAAAAGATTACTGTTCCAGTCTTAATTTCTTGTAATACTTGCAGTGGTTCAGGTGCAAAACCTGGATCTAGCCCAATTACTTGTCAAAGGTGTAATGGGAGCGGACAAATTAGAATGCAACAAGGATTTTTTTCAGTCCAGCAAACCTGCTCATCATGCCAAGGTCAAGGAAAAGTTATACAAGATCATTGTCGTAATTGCTCGGGTAATGGAGTCATGCAGAAAGATAAGAATTTGTCTGTAACGATACCAGCAGGTGTGGATGATGGAGATAAAGTTAGATTATCTGGAGAGGGTAATGCAGTAGCAGGGGGCGCTAACGGAGATCTATATGTTTTGGTTAACTTACTACCAAATAAGTTATTTGAAAGAAATGGCAAGGACTTATATTTTGAGACACCCATTCCATTTGATGTAGCTGTATTAGGTGGCTCAATTAATATTCCAACCCTAGAGTCTAAGATTTCATTAAAAATTCCACCAAGCACTCAAACCGGCAAGGTTTTTAGAATTGCCGGGAAAGGAGCATCATCCGTTCGTGATTCAAGAAGGGGGGATTTATTATGTAGGGTGGTTGTCGAAACCCCAATTAATTTATCTAAAAAGCAAAAAGATCTTATTAGAGAACTATCATCAAACTTTAGTAGTAATGAGAATTATCCCATTGACCAATCTTTTAAAAAAGCTTCTGAAGATTTCCTAAAAGACTAATGGATTTCTTTATTAATGGTTACTCAGGGAGAATGGGCAAAGCATTACAGTCTTATTTGGAATATTTTCCTGACAAGAATGTCTATGATTTTAAAATAATTTCAAATGAAATAGATAATCAGCAACGACAAGTTGTAGTTGATTTTTCAAGACCCGCATCATCTATTGAAGCTATAAAAAAGTGCAGTCGCTTATCTCTGCCAATTCTAATTGGCACAACTGGTTTTACTAAAGAAGATTTTGATAAAATTATTTCTGCATCAGAATTAATTCCAGTTCTATCTGAGGCTAACTTTTCTTTAGGTATACATCAGTTATTACCAAATATAAGAGAATTTATAAAGAATCGGTCAAATGATATTCAACAGATATCTATTAATGAGGTTCATCATCGCGAGAAAGCTGATATTCCATCTGGTACTGCTATATTAATTAAGAATTCTATTATTCAGATTCTTGAGGAATTAAATGTTCAAGATATTAATTTAGATGTTATTTCTGAAAGAAATAATCAGGAATTTGGTTTGCATAGAGTGACCATTTTGTTAAGAAATAACAATACTATTATCTTTAAGCATATATCAGATAATAGAAGTATTTTTGTGAAAGGCGCTATAAAGTCTGCAATTTGGCTAGCTAATCAAGTACCTGGTCATTATCGTTTTAAAGATTTTCTTCAAAAATAGCTTTATTCAATTTCATTTTTTATTTAGAATAGCCAAACTTTATATCACGAAGGCGAGACAAACCATCTAGACAGGGTGCTTGTAAGAGTTATCTAGGGGTTCGCCGGAGTTTAAAACCCGGAGGAAGTATGAGTATTGTTTCTATTCAAGACCTGTTAAATGCAGGTGTTCATTTTGGTCATCAATCAAGGTTCTGGAATCCAAAGATGGAACCATTTATCTTTGATACCAGAAAAAAAATTAGCATTATTAATCTAGAACTAACTAGAGAGCATCTAAGTGCAGCTGCATCAAAAGCCGAATCAATTTGTTCTAGAGGCAACAAAGTTTTATTTGTTGGAACTAAACGTTCAGCATCAAAAACTATTAGAGAAGAAGCAACAGCTTTAGGATTCCCTTATGTAGATAAGAGATGGCTTGGCGGCACTTTAACTAATTGGAAAACCATCAGAGGTTCTGTCAGAAGACTACTTGACATTGATGAAATGATATCAACAGGAAGAATTAATAAGCTATCAAAAAAAGAGGCCTTAGACATCACTAAAGAACATGAAAAATTAAAGTCTGCTATTGGAGGAATAAAAGATATGAAGGGCCTTCCTGATGCTTTATTTGTAATAGATGTAAATTACGAAAAGATAGCTGTTACAGAAGCTAAAAAAATGGGAATACCTATCATTGCCTTAGTAGATACCAACTCTGATCCAGAGGGCATTGATAACATTATTCCTGGCAATGACGATGCAATAAGATCAATTAAGTTGATTACTAAGGTAATAGCAGATGCCTGTTCAACTGGATTAACCAACTCTAAGGGCGGTGTAATTGCTAACGACGAGGAAGATGCGCCAATGGTTACTGTTAGGAAAACTAACGTTACATCGGGTAAAGTTCTAAATATAGTTTCTTCAGCTGATGAAGAGGAACCTGATTCTAAAGAAGTTATAGAGCCTGCATCAGAATCAGATGATTCTGAAGAAAACACTAATAATGTGGAAGAAGAAATTAAAACAACTGATAACGAAATAGAAGCTGATAAATCTAAGGATAGTGAAGAGGAGCAAACATGAGCGTGTCTGCTGCACAAGTTAAAGAACTTCGAGAGATTTCTGGAGTTGGTATGATGGAGTGCAAAAAAGCACTTGATGAAACAAATGGAGATATTCAGAAGGCCTTAGATCTTCTTAGATCGAATAGCTCATTAAAAGCGGAGAAGAAGTCTAAAAGGGTAGCAGCAGACGGACTGATCTTAATGAGTAATGGTAAAAATTATACCGCAATTATTGAAGTTAATTCTGAAACAGATTTTGCAGCAAAAGACCAAAAATTTTTAGAATTTTGCGACTTGGTTACTAAATATGTCTCCAAAAGTATTGTAAATACAGCTGCAGAATTAAACGATGCATTGAAAGATGAAAGAGAGGCATTGGTGCAGTCTATTGGAGAAAATATTCAAATTAGAAGACTAAATATACTTCAGTCGGAAGGTACTATAGGCTCCTATTTGCACTCAGATTCTAAACTTGGTGCATTAGTATCGATTAATTCTGATAATTCTGAGCTTGCTAAAGATTTAGCCATGCATGTTGCTGCATCAAACCCAATGTGTATAAAAAAGGAAGATATTGATCAAACTACTTTAAATAGAGAAAAAGAAATTTATAAAAAACAGGCTTTAGAATCAGGCAAGGATGATCAGATCCAAAATAAAATGGTTGAGGGCAAAATCAATAGGTTTTTATCAGAAGTATCACTATTATCTCAATCTTTTGTAAAAGACCCTGATAAATCTATTCAAGAGCTTTTGCATAAACATGATACAGAAGTCCTTGAAATGGTTAGATTTATGGTTGGCGAAGGAATTGAAGTAAAAGAAAAAGATTTTGCACAAGAGGTTGCAGATCAACTTAAGTAAGATGTCTGAACTAAAATATAAAAGATTACTAGTTAAGTTCAGTGGTGAAGCTGTTGCAGGTGAAGATGATCATGGAATAGATCCAAAGATTCTTGATCATATGGCTAAATCGGTTAAGGATTGTCAAGCTCTTGGATCAGAAATGGGTATTGTTATTGGGGGCGGCAATCTATTTAGAGGTGAAAAACTTAGTGATGCTGGCATGGATAGAGTTGCTGGTGATCATATGGGCATGTTAGCTACTGTAATGAATGGTATTGCTTTAAGAGATGCTTTAGAGCGAACTGGTATTAAAACAAGAGTTATGTCTGCTATATCTATATCTGGTCTAGTTGAGCATTATGATAGAAGATTAGCTATTCAACTGTTAGATAATGGCTTTGTAGTAATTTTTACTGCAGGTACTGGCAATCCTTTTTTTACTACCGATACGGCGGGCTGTCTTCGAGCAATAGAAATTCAAGCTGACTTGATGTTAAAAGCAACGAAAGTTGATGGTGTTTATTCTGATGATCCGAAAAAAGTCCAGAATGCTAAATTCTTTGATAATCTAAGTTATGATGAGGTAATACAACAACACCTAAAGATTATGGATGCTACAGCTTTAACTTTAGCAAGAGATAATAGTCTTCCTATACAAGTGTTTAACTTTAGTCAAAGTGATGCTCTTTCTAATATCGCTAGTGGTAAATCAGTTGGAACATTAATATCATAGATATATGGATGAAATAATTAAAGAAATTACAACCAAGATGCAGAAGTCCGCTGATTCTCTTCGATACGAATTTAATAAAATTAGAACGGGAAGAGCTAATCCAAATATCTTAAATGATATTAAGGTAGATTATTATGGAAATCCTACTCCCATAAACCAAACCTCCAATATAACTGTAGAAGATGGAAGAACCCTATCAATTGTGCCTTGGGACAAATCTATGATGACAGAGATTGAACAATCAATTTTAAAATCAGATTTAGGCATAACCCCCAATTCAAGTGGTGACACTATTAGAATAACAATGCCGGATCTTACGGAAGAAACAAGACAAGATTATATTAAGCAAGCCCGGAATGAAGCCGAAAATTCAAGGATTGCAATCAGAAATATTAGGCGTGATGCAAATAACACAGCTAAAGTTAGTCAAAAAGATGGAGATATCTCTGAGGATGAGCAAAGGCGTATTGAAGATGAAGTTCAGAAAGTTACCGATTCATTTATAAATAAAGTAGATGAAGAGTTAAGAAAGAAAGAAGCTGATCTGACAGAGATATAATTCTGCCTCCATGGCATCTACAAAGAAACAATCATACCCAATTAATGTAGGCATCATTATGGATGGAAACGGACGATGGGCTCGCAAGAACACCTTTGCAATAACTCGAGGACATCAACAAGGCATTAAAGTTGTAAGACAAATAGTCGAAGAGTCTGTAGAAAGAAGACTCAGCTCTTTAACAATATATGCATTTAGTACCGAGAATTGGTCTCGCCCAAAACAAGAAATTTCTGGTATTAAGAAACTTATTATTCAAGCTATAGATGAACAAGTCCCTGACTTGGTTGAGCAAAGAGTCAAATTAAATTTTTTTGGTGATATTGAATCATTTGGACAAGACGTCATCCAAAAAACTAATGCAGCCATGCATGAGACATCGTGTGATAATCCAGTATTAAATTTAAATGTAGCAATTGGTTATGGAGGGAGAGCAGATATCATCCAAGCAGTTACAAGGATTGTATCTGATTCAAAAAAACATAAGTTGGATTTCAATGAAGAAAGTTTTTTTAATTATCTTAGAGCTCCGGTTAAAGATCTAGATTTATTAATTCGCACAGGAGGAGATAAACGCATTAGTAATTTTATGCTGTACCATCTTGCATATACGGAACTTTGTTTTCTTGAAACATTGTGGCCAGACTTTTCACGAGAAGAGTTCTCTGAGTGCTTAAAAATTTTTAATTCTAGGGAAAGACGTTTTGGAAAAAGAATTTTATAAAAATCTGATTAGTAGGTTACCTATAGGGTTGGCCATGGCTGTGGTTATTATTCTCTTAATTTTTCTTCAGAATAAAGATCTCATAAATATTATTTTATTTTTATTAAGCTATTCTTTAGGTTTTGAATGGATCTACAAAGCATCAAAAAATAAGATTCTTTTAAATATATTACTCTTATCTATTTTGGTATCCATTCATTTTATTGATGCTGATGTTCTAAAGATTCTTATTATCATCAGCACAATATTTTGGTTGATATGTCCAATCTTATTACTTCCTTCAATTAGAACTTTTACTTCCTCCTTCCATTTGCCATTTGTATTTTTGGCACTAGTAGGCTTTCTATCATCAGGAGTTTATATGATGGAATATTTTGAGTATGACTTAATAGATAACTTTTTCTTTATGTTTATCCTGATCTTAATTACAGCACTTATAGATGTTGGAGCATACTTCTTTGGTAACTTTTTTGGTAAAACAAAATTAGTTCCTAAAATTAGCCCTAATAAAAGCCTAGAAGGGCTTATAGGTGGGATTTTATTAGCCTCTATTTCCTTAACTATCATGTTATACCTTGATTTAATTAATCCCTCTATTGCGTTAGTAATGGTTATAGCCATGCCTTTTGCATTTGTAGGGGACATATTTGAGAGTTTTTTAAAACGATCTAAGTCAATGAAAGATACAGGATCATTGCTTAGAGGCCATGGTGGTATTTTTGATAGGTTAGACTCACATTTAGCAGTCTTCCCTATTGCCACCATCTTATTAATTTATCTAATCATATGAAGAATATTTTTATATTAGGTGGCACAGGAACTATTGGCCGTAATGCTTTGAATGTTATTTCACAAAATCCAGATAAGCTTAAATTAGTAGGGTTTTCTTTTCATGAGAATATAGAAGAAGCTAATAGAATTCTTAATAAATTTAATCCTAGTTATGTATATAGCACAAATCTACCCAGTAATCCTTTTCCTTCATCAGTTATATTAATTGACTCTATAGATGGCTTAGAAGATATTTTTATTTCAGATAATATAGATATCATTATCTGTGGTATTTCTGGTTTTGCAGGATTAGAAACAACCATGACGGCAACAAAATCAGGCAAAAGAATTTTAGTTGCTAATAAAGAATCTATTGTCGCTGCTGGACAGATTTTGCTAGATCAATGTAACCAATATTCCAGCACATTGGTTCCATTAGATAGTGAACATAATGCTATTGTGCAATGTTTGCCTGATAATGCAGATATCTCCGATGTCTCACATATAACAATTACAGCATCAGGTGGACCATTTATTGGCTACACTTTAGATGAATTAAAGAAAGTGAGCTATGAAGATGCTATAAGGCATCCTAATTGGAGTATGGGAGTTAAGATATCTATAGACTCTGCAACGTTGGTTAATAAATGTTTAGAGTTAATCGAAGCATCATATCTATTTAAAATACCTGAAAACCAGATTGATGTTTTAGTACATCCTCAGAGTATTGTACATTCTATGGTTACATATATTGATGGCTCAACAATAGCTCATATGAGTAATCCGAGCATGGAAATACCAATTGCAAATGCTATATCCGATAATCGAAGGCTAGACATTCAATTTGATAAATTATTCCAATCAGAAACTATTTTAGAGTTTACAAAGATACCAAGTTACACTAATTCTATCTTTAATATGGCTAGGGAAGCAGCTAGAAGCAATGATAGCTTATCGACAATCTTTAATGCTACAAATGAAGTGGCAGTTGAATCATTTGTGAGAGGCTTAATCCCCTTTGATAAAATATACCCTGTTATTGAAGGAACTTTAGATAAAGTTAATCGGTCTAAAATAACTGATATTGAATCTATATATAATACTGATAAAGAAGCACGCATTAGTGCGATGGAAATGATAAAATCAATTTCCTAAAACTAACAAAATGATTACTTTTATTGCAGCATTGATCTTATTGGGCGTATTAATTGCGATTCATGAGTATGGTCATTTTATAGTTGCAAGGATGTGTGGTGTATATGTTCAAAGGTTTTCAATAGGTATGGGCCCGGTGATCTTTAAAAGACTTGATAAAAAGGGTACAGAATTTGCTCTATCAGCTCTACCGTTAGGGGGTTATTGCGCAATGTTAAGCCAAAAAGCTCTTGATGCAGATCCAGATACTACTCTTTCTGTTCCTAAAGATCAGCTTAAAAATACATTTGAATCGCAACCTAAATGGCAAAGAGCACTCATTATGTTGGCTGGTCCATTTGCAAATTTTTTATTAGCTATTTTCCTCTTCAGTTTTATTTCATTTACGGACATACATGAAAGATTTAGTTTTGAAATATCAGAGATATCATCAGACAATGTTGTTTTAGAGACATCGATTCAGCCAGGACAAAGACTTATAGCAATCAATAATTATTCAATAAGCAGCCCTGACGATTTAAATAAAGCGTTCATGGATTTAATTGGAACTACTGGTCCAGTAAATCTTCAGCTTATTGATTTAGACAATAGAGAGTTTACAGAGACAATTTATGTCACTAACTTTTTAAGCTCGAAAGAAGATTTAGAGAATGTTAAGCAAGCTTTAGGATTTTCTTTCAGTGCTTACAGACTCCCATTTGTGGGTAAAATAGAATCTCATAATGCTCAAGATAGTGATTTAAAAGTTAATGATCTTATAGTTTCTATTGACTCATTTGCAGTTAAGCGAGCATCAGATATAAGAAGTATCATTGATAATGTTGATAGAGACACAGTACAAATTGAAGTTATTAGAGATAATCAAACATTATTTTTTGATGTTCCATTAACTATTCGTAATGATCAAGATGGCGCCATCACTAGATATATAGGTATTGAACTAGGCTACAGAGAGGGTTTGATTTCATCTTTTTTTGGAGGATTCCAAGAAACTTACACTTATAGTTATTTAACTTTGGCTATGATAGGTAAGCTGATCACAGGTAATGCTTCTACAGAGTTTCTTAGTGGGCCAGTAGGCATTGTGAAGGCTGCAGGTGATTCAGCAAGAAATGGACTGCTAGCTTTTCTTAAATTGATGGCACTATTGAGTGTTTCATTAGGCATTTTAAACTTGTTACCAATACCTGTATTAGATGGAGGCCAACTTACAATGCTTGGTATAGAGGCCATAAAAGGTTCACCCTTACCTGAAAAAGTTGAGAATTCAATCTTTGCTGGGGGATGGATTTTAGTAATGGGGTTAATGTTTTTTGCTATCTACAATGATGTAGCAAAACTATTTTAGGTAAATAATTTTGAAACGTATTTTTTTAAGTATTGTACTCATGCAGTCTTTAATTATTGCTGCGTTTGATGAGTTCGTGGTTTCAGATATTAGAGTAATTGGATTACAAAGAGTCTCAATAGGAAGCATTTTTACTGTTATTCCTGTAAATGTAGGCGATCGGATGTCTAAAGATAAGGTTACAGATATTGTTAATGCCTTATTTGAAACAGAACAATTTAATGATATTCAAATTGGTCAAGATGGAAATGCTCTCATAATAGGGCTTGAAGAAAGACCATCTATATCTGGTATAGATTTAGAAGGTAATAAGGCTTTAAAGTCAGAAGATTTACTTAAAGGACTTGAAGGTGCAGGTATAGGCGAAGGACAAGTTTTTAAACGGTCTACTTTGGAAGGCATGAAAAGTGAGCTAGTAAGACAATATGCGTCTCAGGGCAGATATGGTGCTGGAGTAGAGGTCGAGACCATAGATAAACCAAGAAATACTATAGATCTTAGAATAGTTATTGATGAGGGGACATCAGCAAAAATTAAAAGCATTAAAATAATTGGAAATACAGTTTTTTCAGATGATGAGCTTATGGATGCTTTTGAGTTAAGTGTTGGTAATTGGTTCTCATTCTTATCTAACAATAATAAATACTCAAAAGAGAAGTTGGAAGGCGATATCGAAAATTTAGAATCATTCTATCTAGATCGCGGGTATTTAAAATTCTCTCTAGAAACAATCCAAGTGAGTATTTCACAAGATAAAAAAGATGTTTTTATCACTATGAGCATAATTGAGGGTGAACAATATAAAATTAATGAAGTGAATGTGATAGGTGATGTCCCAATTGATGAGCAATTATATTTACCAATACTAGAAACACAAAAAGATCAGCTATATTCTCAAGCTCAAATCACATCTATCGAAGAATATTTAACGAACTTATTAGGGAATGAGGGCTATACTTTTGCAGAAGTTAAAGGTACTCCTGAAATTGGACAAGATAATGAGGCGGTTGACTTGCTATTTATAGTTCAGCCTGGCAATAGAACATATGCAAGAAAGATAAACTTTTCTGGGAATTACTTAACTAATGACGAAGTCTTAAGGCGAGAAATGAGGCAATTTGAAGGCTCTTGGGCTTCAGATAATAGAATTGAAAATTCAAAGCTCAGATTAGAGCGACTTGGTTATTTTAAAGAAGTAAATGTAGAGACGATACCCGTCCCAGGTACTGAAGATCAAGTTGATATAGAGTATACAGTTGATGAAGAAAGCACATCAAGCATAGGTGGGTCAATTGGGTATAGTGATTTTGGACTCAATTTAGGTTTAAACCTAGCTGATCAGAATTATCTAGGAACTGGTAATAGAGTTAATATAGGAATTAATAAGAGCATCTATCAAGAATCATATAATCTGTCTTTTTATGACCCATATTTTACTATGGACGGCGTTAGTAGAGGATACAGTGCTTACTTTAGAGAGACTGATTATGGTGAATTTAATGTCGCCAACTATTTACAGAATTCATTTGGAATAGGTGTTCAATTCGGGTATCCAATCAATGAGATTACAAGAATTGGTTTAAATCTTAATTATGATAAAACAGATATTGATGAGGGCTCACTTCCAGCCAGAGAGATCGCAGATTTTTTAAATTCTGAAGGGCGTATTTTTGAAGTAATAAAGGCACAAGCTGTCTGGTCAAGAATTACATTAAATAGAGGGCTATTTCCTACAAATGGATCATCAATAGATGTTTTGTTGCAAACCACTATCCCAGGAAGCGATCTTACTTATTACAAGATAGATCTAAGACATAAATTCTATAGGCCCCTAGGCTTTAACGATCTTGTGTTTGGCTTTACTGGTGAGATTGGGTATATAGGAGCATATGGAGATACTGAAATAACACCATTTTTTGAGAATTTTTACTCTGGTGGACCAAGATCAGTGCGAGGGTTTGAATCAAACACTTTAGGTCCCAGAGTCACACCAGCACCTTGTTATAATTATGATTCCATTAATGATGTTTGCCCTAATATTTTAGATACTGATTATGATGGCATTCCTGATTCACCAGCTAATAATCCATATCTGTATTCACAGGTAGATGACCCTATTGGGGGTAATTTTTTATTAGAAGGAAGCCTCCAATTAATTTTTAAACTTCCCATGGTAGATGATCAGAGATCAATGCGCTCTGCTTTCTTTTTAGACTTCGGGAATGTTTTTTCAACTGATTGTAAGGATTATCAATATAACTGCTTTGAGCCTTCAGTAGATGAATTAAGGTATTCAATTGGAGTCGGTGTGACCTGGATGACAGGTTTCGGGCCAATGAGTTTTAGCTTTTCACAACCCTTTAATGATGGCATTTTTGATAAAACTGAAGAATTCCAATTTACTATTGGAACAGTGTTTTAAGGTTTTTAGATGTTTTTTTTCTTATTTCATATAAAATATACCAACTTTTTAACTGAGACATGAACATGAAAAGATATTTTTTAGGATTTGTACTTACTAGTATTTTAACAACACCTTTATTCGCTTTGGATGGAGTTGCAGTAATCGATTTAAGAACAGCAGTACTGCAAACTCAAGCGGCCAAAGATGCTTTTGAGACTCTCGAAGAAGAGTCTGAATATGCAGGAAATTTAGAGCAAGCTAAAGTATTGCAGGCTGATCGACAAGCTTTAGTAGAAAAGCTCCAAAAAGAAGCAGAAACTCTTTCTCAAGAAGAGATCACAGATATTCAAAGATCTGTTCAAGAAAAATCAAAAGATTTAGAGTTTATTGTTGGTAAAATTCAAACAAAACAGAATGAAACTGCTGATAAGGTTTTTCGTGATTTAAATCCATCGGTTCAAAAGATACTTTCAGAATTAATATCTGCAAAGGGTGTTAAGTTATTGTTAGGACGAGAAAATGTTTTATTCTCAGATACCGCTCTAGATTTAACTGATGATGTCACTTCGATGTTAGATGTTGCATCAAAAGAAGGTTCATAATAAATCTTTAGATTTGTCAGAATTATCTTTTTCTCTTAAACACATATCAGACTATCTGAAGGGTGAATTAGATGGGGATCCAGATCTTGAAATATTGGGGTTATGCTCATTAGAAATACCTAAAAAATCTCACATAACCTTCCTTGCAGATAAAAAGCATCTACCTTCATTAAGTAATAAAGACATTGATGCAGTTATAATATCAAAGCCCTTTCAGGGTAAGGCTAAAAACTCTATTATAGTTGATGACCCTTACTTAGCTTTTGCTAAGGTATCTCAATTATTTCGACCAAGGACAGATTTATTTTATGACCAAAGAGATTTATCTTATATAGATGATACTTGTAAGATAAATGAAGATGCTGTGATAGGAAAGAATGCCTATTTATCAAAAGATGTAATTGTTAGAGATGGCGTGAAGATTGGGCCAAATGTGTTCATTGGTCCAAATTGCATTATTGGCAAAAATACTACGATTCATTCTAACTCTGCTTTGATGATGAATGTAGAGGTTGGAGAAGATTGTTTAATTCATCCAAATGTATCGCTCGGGATAGATGGTTTTGGTTTTGCGCCTTCTGAAGAGGGATATGAAAAGATTGAACAATTGGGTGGATTATTAATTGGTAATAATGTTGAAATTGGATCAGGCTCCACTATTGATAGGGGTACCATAGATAATACAGAGATACATGATGGAGTTAAGTTAGATAACTTAGTTCATATTGCGCATAACGTTATTCTTGGAAAAAATTCTGCCATAGCAGCCTCATGTGCTATTGCTGGTTCAGCCAGAATTGGACAAAACTTACGGATGGGAGGCTTATCAGGAATTTTAGGCCATTTAAATATTTGTGATAACGTTTCTATTGGTGCTCATACTTTAATAACTAAAGATATTACAACAGCAGGAGAGTATGTTGGAATTATGCCCGCTCAGGAGCATAAGGATTGGGCTAAGTCATCAGTCTTTATTAAGAAGCGTACTTAATCATGAAGTATGATATTAACCATATAAAGAAACATTTACCACACAGATCACCATTCTTGTTTGTTGATGAGATCGTAAATGTCTCATTAGGAGACAGTATTCATGCAAAATTAAACCTAAAAGGAGATGAAGATTTTTTTCAAGGACATTTTCCAGGAAATCCTGTTATGCCCGGAGTGATTATAATTGAATCTCTTGCACAGGCAGCTGGTGTTTTAGGATTTATGACAATGGAAAAAACTCCTGAAGAGGGAAGCATGTATTACTTTGCGGGTGTTGATAATGTTAGATTTAGGCACCCTGTTTATCCAGGAAATATTCTAGAATTGCATGCTAGTATTAAGAATGTAAAAAACGGCATTTGGAAATTTCAATGCTATGCTGAAGTCGAGGATAAAACAATATGTACTGCAGATATTTTGTGTGCAGATAGGTCAAAATCATTATGAAAGAAGAATCATTTATTCATCCAAAATCAAAAGTTGATAAATCTACAGAAATAGGTCCATTTTGTTATATTGGTGAAGGTGTGGAGGTAGGACCAAATTGTAATCTTAAATCCCATGTTGTGATAAAGGGCCCTACAAAGATTGGTTCTGATAACACATTTTTTCAGTTTTGTACCATTGGTGAAGATACTCCTGATAAGAAGTATAAAGGTGAGGCAACAACTTTAGAAATAGGAGATGGGAATATCTTTAGAGAAGGTTTTACTGCTCATAGAGGCACTATTCAAGATAAATCGACTACTAAGATAGGTGACAATAATCTTTTTATGGCATATTCGCATGTAGCGCATGACTGCTTGGTAGGAAACCATAATGTATTTGCAAATAACAGCGGACTTGCAGGACATGTTGAGGTAGGTAACCATGCAACATTAGGGGCAGTGACTCTAGTACATCAATTTTGTGAAATAGGTGATTTTGCTTTCACTGGCCTTAATACCCTTATTACTATGGATGTTCCGGCTTTTGTTAAAGTTGCCGCAAATCCAGCTAGACCAGTAGGGTTAAATGTGGTGGGTATGCAAAGAAATAACTTTTCTGATGATGATATAGCTTTACTTAAGAAAGGATATAGAATTGTTTACAGAAAAGGATATTCTTTGGAAGAAGCAATTAAAAGCTTGCAAGATCTAAATGAAACTAATAATGAAGCCCTTAAAACTTTTCTTGACTCGATCAAGAAATCATCAAGAGGGCTTTTAAGATAAGTGCATGGAGGAACTATCAAAATCGGCATTGTAGCAGCTGAGAAATCAGGAGATAATTTAGGCTACAAATTACTCGAAGCATTCCAAAAACATAGAGAAATTAAAATCTTTGGGGTAGGTGGAGATAAATTTAATCAGCTAAATATATCTTCGCCTTTAGTAGATCAGGAAGTTTTAAATGTTATGGGTTTAATAGACCCGCTTAAAAACCTATCAAAGATCTTAAAAGTTCGAAAATCAATCTCAGATTTTCTTATTCAAAATAATATTGATATATTTATTGGAGTAGATGCACCAGATCTAAATTTTTATTTTCATAAAACTCTCAAAAATAAAATTAATACAAAGAATATACAGCTTGTTAGCCCTTCTGTTTGGGGATGGCGACCTAAACGAATAGAAAAAATTAAAAAACATGTTGATTTAACTCTTTCTTTATTTAAATTTGAGCATGATTATCTAAAAAATCATGGAGCAAACAGTTTTCATTTGGGCCATCCTTTTGCTAACCAAGCTACAAAGGATAAATTCTCAGTAATAGATCAATTCAATTTAGATTCTTCAAAGAATTTTATCTCAATTCTCCCGGGCAGTAGAGATTCTGAGATAAAGACCATGATTCACACCTATTTAGAGACAGCTGAAATAATTTATCATCAAGATAAGACAGCTTATTTTTTAATTCCAGCTACAAACTCCATACAAGCTCAATATATTAAAGATATATCTAAAAATTTTGATGCTCCATTTTTCATTAATGAAGCATGCATTCAGGATTTCTTAAGTCTATCTGATATTGCACTAACCACATCTGGAACTGCTACTTTGGAGGCAGTTACTTATGATTGCATACCAATTATTTGTTATAAAACAAACCCGATAAATTTTTTTATTTTGAATAAATTAATTACTTCTAAGCATATTGGGATACCAAACTTACTCATGCATAAAAAGATTTTTCCAGAATTAATACAGAAAGATTTTACTCCAAAATTAATTTTAGAAAGTTACAATAAAATCTTTAAAGAAAAAGATAGTTATTTTATGCATATTCAAAAAGTGAAAAAGTTAATTCAAGGAAAGGGTTTTGATAATGCTGCAAAGAAAATTTTAGATTTGTATGATAGAAGCGGGTGTTGATGAGGTAGGTAGGGGTTGCTTGGCTGGTCCTGTAGTTGCAGCAGCAGTGATTTTAGGAAAAAAGATTGATGGCTTAAGAGATTCCAAAAAGCTATCTTCAATGAAACGCGCTAATTTATACCAACTTATAAAAGAGAATAGCGATATAGGAATAGGTTTAGCAACAAATGAAGAAATAGATGGATTGAATATTCATAATGCAAGTCTGTTAGCTATGAAAAGATCAATTAATAATTTAAAGATAAAACCAGAAAAGGTATTTGTAGATGGTAGATTTAAAATTGATATAGATATTTGTAATGAGCCCGTAATTGGTGGAGATGACCTTATTGCAAATATATCTGCAGCTTCAATTGTTGCCAAGGTATATAGAGATCGTTTGATGGAAGAATATGATCACGACTTTCCTGGATATAACTTTATGCAACATAAGGGCTATCCAACGAAAGATCATTTAAATACATTAAAAAAGATTGGACCCTCTAATATCCATAGGCTTTCTTTTAGGGGTGTAAAATGACAACCATCAGGAATCCCTTTATCCATTTAAGAGTTAGTTCTGAATACAGTATTGTTAGAGGGCTAAGCAGAGTCAAGAATATTGTAGATGCAGCAATTGCTGACAATATGCCTGCGGTAGCATTAACAGACTTAAACAATATGTTTGGTGTTGTTAAATTTATTACATATGCTGAAAGTAGAGGAATAAAAGGCATTATAGGATCAGTATTAAGAATACAAGATCTTCAGGGTCAACTATCAGAAATACTATGTTTAGCAAAGAATAATATAGGCTACCGGAACTTAATCAATCTTATTTCAACTTCACAACAACAAATAAAGAATGATAATAATTACATTTTTTATTCTGATTTAATTAACAATAAGGATGGATTATTTTTAATTTTAGGCGGACAAAGATCAGAATTATTCAATCTTATTGAAAACCATAAGCTTGATGAAGCAGAGCAATACGCTTCTAAGTACAAGGAGCTTTTTGGTGATTCGTTATTAATTGAATCGCAGCTTATTGGATCAAAGAGTCAGAAGAATATATCAATTAAGTTAATGGGACTTGCTAGTCAACTTGATATCCCGGTTATAGCAACAAATGATGCAATGTTTATTAAGAAACAAGATTTTGATATACATGAAATCAAAGTCTGTATTAATACAACAGACACTCTCAACAATCCTAATAGGAAGAAGGAGTTTAGTTCAGATCAATACTTTAAATCTTCATCAGAGATGTACACTCTTTATAAGGGTTATGAAGAGGCTGTGCAGAATACATTCGAATTAGCTAAGCTTTGCAATGTTACAATCAGCACTGGATTACCTGTCTTACCTGAATATCCAGTTCCAGCAAACCATACCTTTGATTCATTTTTAGCAGATGAAGCTCAAAAACATTTAGAGCGTTATATCAATAATTTTGATGCTGACAAGCAATTACAATACAAAGAAAGATTAGATTATGAGATTGCAGCTATCCACAAGACAGGTTTTTCTAGTTATTTCTTAATCGTAGCTGATTTTATTCAATGGTCTAGAGATAACAATGTGCCTGTTGGTCCAGGCAGAGGTTCAGGAGCAGGTTCATTAGTGGCATTTTCTTTAGGTATTACCGAATTAGATCCTATAGAGCATGACCTTCTCTTTGAGCGATTCATAAACCCTGAAAGAGTATCTATGCCAGATTTTGATATAGACTTTTGTATGGAACAGAGAGATCAAGTTATCCAATATGTCAGCAATAGATACGGACAAGATGCAGTATCACAGATAGCTACTTTCGGGACTATGGCCGCAAGAGGTGTGGTAAGAGATGTAGCTAGAGCTCTAGGTAAACCTTATGCTTTAGGAGATAGGATCGCAAAAATGATTCCTGCAGCCCCTGGAATCACTTTAAAGCAAGCAATTAAAGAAAATTCTATTTTTAAAAAGATGATTAGTGAAGATGGTGAGGTATCTGAAATTATTGATTTATCTTTTGAGCTTGAGGGTATTGCAAGAAATGTAGGTAAGCATGCAGGGGGTATAGTCATCGCTAAGGGGAAGATAACTGATTTTTGCCCCACTTATATTGATCATGAATCAAATTCTATTATGACCCAATTTGATAAAGATGATGTTGAGACAATAGGCCTGGTAAAATTTGATTTTCTAGGATTAAGGACTTTGACAGTCATAGATAAAGCAGTAGAAGAGATCAACAAAGATTTAATAAAGAAAAAAAAGAACTCATTAGATATTAAATCAATACCTTTAGATGATCAAAATGTTTTTCAATTTCTTTCATCGGGTAAAACAACGGCAGTATTCCAGCTTGAATCAGGTGGTATGAGAGATTTAATTAGAAAATTAAAACCATCAAAGTTTGAAGAAATTGTAGCTTTACTTGCACTTTTTAGGCCTGGGCCCTTAAGACAGAAAATGCATGAAAAATTTGTTGATAGGAAGCATGGCAATATAGCAGTTAGCTATCCTCATCCATTATTAGAACCAGTATTGAAGGAAACTTATGGAGTAATCCTTTATCAGGAACAAGTCATGCAAACAGCGCAGGTACTAGCGGGCTATTCTCTTGGTCAAGCAGATATTTTAAGAAGGGCTATGGGTAAAAAGAAAGCTGATGAGATGGCAGAACAAAAAGAAATTTTTGTAGAAGGATGTCAAAAGGTCAATCAAATTAATAGCTCAACTGCTGAAAACATCTTTGACCTCATTGAGACTTTTGCTGAATATGGTTTTAATAAATCTCATTCAGCTGCATATGCTTTAATTTCATACCAGACAGCATATCTTAAAACTTATTATCCTGAGTATTTTATGGCATCTGTCCTATCATCAGAATTAGGAAATACTGATAAAATTGCTGATCTCCTCAAAGAGTGCGAATCAATGGAAATTAAAGTTTTACCACCAGATATCAATTCCTCTTTTAAAAACTTTCAAGTTAACAAAGATAATAATATTGAATATGGTTTAGGTGCCATTAAAGGAGTGACAGGAGCATATGTTGATCATTTAATATCAACAAGATCAAATTCAAAGATCAATGATCTATTTGACTTAACTAAAAAAACAGATATTAGAATTGGTGGTAAGGGGACAATTGAAGCATTTTCTAAGGCTGGAGCATTTGACTCTATTACACCCTCAAGATCAATAGCTATTGCTGCTCTTGAAGATATACTTAAAGAAGGCCAAAGAAGATCTTCAAAGATGAACAACACTGACCTTTTCTCGGAAATAGAAGAAAATTTTAATCCCTATGAGAAATATAAAGATGTTTCTGATATATCACAAGATCTCAAGTTAGAGTATGAGAAACAATCATTCGGTTTTTATTTTTCTGGTCACCCTATTAGAAGCATGCAGGAAATAATTAAACATATTAGAACCCATGAAATAGGATCAATTACAAGTAACATCAATAATATCGCTGTTGCTGGCCTTATTAATAAAAGTAGAACAATACAGGATAAAAGTGGCAATCAGATCATGTTCATAAGCTTCGATGATGGTACAGGCTCAATGGAGGGAATAGTTCCAGCTAAACTCTTTGAAGAAAATCATAAAGATTTAAAGAATGGATCTATCTTAATCTTTAAAGGCGATGCTGAATATGATAATTATAAATCTCAACAACTAGGAGAAAGTTCATTTAAATTAAATATCAAGCACATAGAAATTTTAAAGGAAACTTTGACGCATAGATCCAAAGCTATATTAGTTGATTTAACATCTTTATCAGATGATGATATTAAGTCATCTATTGAGGAGCTTAAGAAGCTGAACGGAAATTTCTGGCAGGCAGAAAACTGCGCAATTAAGTTAAAAGTTAATAATGATGGAACAGAAGCTATAATTGATTTAGGAAGCGAATACACTATTATGCCTTCAACTGAGAATTTAGACTTAATTCATAGAATATTTAAAACTGAAAAAGTGTCTATAATTCAATAGATTATGAGTAATAATTTTTTAGAATTTGAGAAACCAATTGCTGAGGTTCTTGATAAGATTGAAGCTCTTAAGTCTGCATCTGAAGAAAACCCTAATTTATTGCCTCAGATTGATGAGCTAGAAAAAGAAGAAAAAAAACTAAGAAAAAAAATTTTTTCTAAGCTCTCAATATGGCAAAAAGTTCAAGTTGCAAGACACCCTAATAGACCGCATACATCAGACTACATCAACTCAATATTCACTAATTTTATAGAGCTACACGGAGATCGTCAGTTTGGAGATGATAGTTCTATTATAGGTGGCATAGGTGAGCTAGACAGTATGCCGATTATGGTAATTGGCCATGAAAAGGGGAGGGATACAAAGGAAAAGGTACAACGTAATTTTGGAATGCCACAACCCGAAGGTTACAGAAAAGCAAAAAGACTTATGTTCTTAGCGGAAAGATTTTCTCTTCCTCTCATTACTTTTATTGATACTGCAGGTGCTTATCCAGGTGTTGAAGGCGAAGAAAGAGGTCAAAGTGAGGCAATTGCAACAAACTTGGCTATTATGTCTAAATTAAGAACTCCAATCATAGTTATCGTAACTGGAGAAGGTGGCTCTGGTGGAGCACTTGCTATAGGTGTTGGGGATCATGTTGCTATCTTAGAGCATGCTGTTTATTCTGTAGCTTCACCCGAAGCATGCTCTTCTATTGTTTGGAGAACCTCAGAAAATGCACCTGAAGCAGCTGAAGCTATGAAAGTTAATGCCCAACAACTAATTAAAATTAAAATAGTTGATGAGATTATTCCAGAGCCTTTAGGGGGTGCACACAGGGATTATGAAGAGATTGCAGCATCAATTAAATCATCAATTTTAAGATCTTTATCTTCTCTTCGAAATAAAAAAGTTCAAGATATAGTTGATAAAAGGTATATAAAACTTCAGAAGATAGGCACTTAGTATTGTTTGAAGACAAGTTCAAAAAAGACTTATTATCTAATAAAGAGAATATCTATGTTGCCTTTAGTGGGGGAGCTGACTCAGTAGCTTTACTTCACTATTGCAGTGTTTTAAAGAACTCTTTACTTCAAAATAGGTCGATTTATGCGATACATATCAATCACCAAATATCTTCTCAATCAAAAGAATGGTCTAATTTTTGTGAAGATTTTTGTAATGAGCATGATATAAACTTCATCTCTAAAACAATATCAATTCCTAAAGATTATTCAAGTCTAGAGAGTGCTGCTAGAAAGAAACGATATGATGCCTTCAGGAATATAATTAAGAATGATGGGGCCTTAGTATTAGCTCATCACCTTGATGATAGAGTAGAGACATTGCTATACCGAATGTTTAGAGGAACAGGCATTGATGGCTTGATAAGTTTCCGTGAAACGGTGGAATATAAAGGCTTAAGGATTTTACGACCATTAATAGCAATCCAAAAGACAGAAATTTTAGAATACGTTCAAAATCACTCTCTAATATTTACTGAAGATGAATCTAATAAAGATTTAAGTTTTGATAGAAACTATATTAGGCATGAAATATTACCTAAGATTTTGCATAGATGGCCATCTGCCAATCTGAAAATAGGAGATCTAGCTTCATTTGCCGAAGAAAATAATCAACTTAAAGAAAATTACTTACAAGATCTAGCAAACCATTGTTTACTAAATAATCAACTTTCAATATCACAAGTCAATAATTTAGATAGAAACTCTCGTGATGAAATCATAAGGTTTTGGATTAAAAAATCTGGTTATGCTCTACCAAATAAAAACCAATTATATGAAATTATAAAAGTATTTTTTCAGTCTAATCCTACTAAGAATTCATATGTACAGTGGTCAAGAGCTGACGAAAACGAAAAAGGATGTAGAATAGTGTGTAATAGGAAGATGCTTATTTTAGAGGACATATTATGAAATTTGATACTATAAAAATGGAAGTAAATGATCGTATAGCAACCCTTAGATTTTCTAGACCAGATGTTATGAATGCATTTAACGAGCAACAAGTTTTTGACCTAGCTGAAGCCACTGCTTATTTAAGAGACTCCCACGATATTAGAGTTGTGATATTAACTGGAGAAGGTAAAGGGTTTACTTCAGGAGCAGATTTATCAGAGAAAGGTGCAGGATGGGATGATACAAAAGATGCATTAATGAGAGGCTATTTACCATCATTTAAAAATCTAATTGAGATGCCAAAAATTACCATTGCTTCTATTAACGGACCTGCTGCAGGAATAGGAGCAGCTTTTGCTTTAGCATGCGATTTTAAAGTTATGTCTGAGGATGCATTTATTCTATCAGTCTTTAGTAATATTGCTTTAGTGCCTGATGGAGGCCTAAATTGGCTGCTTGCAAGAAGCATTGGATATAACAAAGCTCTTGAATATGCTATTGAAGCAAAGAAAATTAAAGCAGAAGAATGTTACAAACTGGGTATTGCCAATAAGATTTGCCCATCTAAGGATTTAGAAAAAGTAACCTTAGATTGGGCAAATGTAATTGCAAATAGATCGCCGCAAGCTGTTTCAAATACTAAAAAGTTGATGAGAGATTCTTTTAAGAAGACTTACTATGAAACCTATGAAGATGAAGCAGAGATTCAAAACACTATTTTTGGTAATGAAGAATTTCAAGAAGGAGTCTCAGCTTTTTTTCAAAAAAGAGAACCGAAGTTTAAGTAGATAATTTATCTATACCAACTAGAATTGCCTTAAAAGATGCTCTAATTGTATTTTCATCTATACCTACCCCCCAGCGATTTATGTGGCCATCTGTAAGTTCAATATATGCAACTGCTTTAGCATCAGAACCTGTACCCATAGCATGTTGATGATAATCAGCAACGCTTATATTTGCGGTCTTATACTGATTAAGAGCATTAAGGCATGCATCAATTGGTCCATTACCTGAGCCTGATAAGAGGTGCATTTTATCATTTTCCTTTAAGCTTATTTCTATGCTATCTTCCCCCTCGTTAGAAGTTGTTACCTCAAAATTTACTATTTCTGATGCTAGCTTGGGAGAGATAAAATTATTTTCAAAAATATCCCAAATCTCATGTGACACTAATTCTTTACCAGTTCTATCAGCTATTTCCTGAACTTTGCTAGATAAACTAATTTGGAGTCTTCTGGGTAAAGAAACACCATGATCTTTTTCTAAGATATATGCAATCCCGCCTTTTCCTGATTGAGAATTAATTCTCACAACTGCCTCATATGTGCGACCTAGATCCGATGGATCAATTGGAAGATAAGGCACTTCCCAGTAAGGATCATTTGAGCCTTTAATAGCACTTAAACCTTTTTTAATTGCATCTTGATGAGATCCAGAAAATGCTGTAAAAACAAGATCGCCACCATATGGATGTCTCGGGTGCACTGGTAATTGATTGCAATATTCTACTTCTCTAACTACATAGTTAATTCTTGATAAGTCTAATTCAGGATCAACTCCTTGAGTAAGGAGATTCAGTGCTAGGGTTACTATATCTACATTGCCAGTTCTTTCCCCATTACCAAATAGCGTTCCTTCAACTCTGTCAGCCCCAGCCATAACTCCAAATTCAGCAGCAGCAACAGCAGTTCCTCTATCATTATGAGGATGCAAAGAAACAAGTGTATCTTCTCTAAACTTTAACTCACGAATCATCCACTCAATCTGATCACCATAAATATTTGGTGTTGACATCTCTACAGTTGCTGGAAGATTAATGATAATTTTATGTTCAGAGCAAGGAATGAGTATTTCACTGACTTCATTACATACTTCAACAGCATAAGCTAATTCAGTTCCAGTAAAACTTTCAGGAGAATATTCAAAACGCCAGTCAGTGCTTGGATGATCAGAAGATAGTTTTTTAATTAGGTTTGCGCCTTGTATTGCAATATCTTTAATACCTTTTTTATCTTGATTAAATACTACTTTTCTTTGAAGAGCTGATGTTGAGTTATAGAAATGAACTATTGCTTTATTAACACCTTTTAGTGATTCAAATGTTTTTTCAATGATATGTTCTCTAGCTTGGGTTAGGACCTGAATTGTTACGTCAGAAGGAATTTTTTTATTTTCAATTAGGTATCTAACAAAATCATAATCTGTTTGAGATGCAGCTGGAAAACCAATCTCAATCTCTTTAAAACCAAGATCGCATAATAATTGAAACATTCTTTTCTTTTTTTCAGCACCCATTGGCTCAATCAATGCTTGGTTCCCATCTCTTAAATCCACAGAGCACCAAATTGGAGTTTTATTTATTTTTTTATTTGGCCAGGACCTATCTTCCAAATTAATTGGCTCGAATGATTTGTATTTTTTTGCAATATCTTTCATTATCTATTTTATGTTTTCATCAATTAATAATAGAACTAAATATATTCTTTCAAAGCTGGGTTATTTTGCATATTCTGAGACATTACAACATACCAACCTTAATCAACCTCTTCTTTACACAAGGAGAAGAGGGGCTATTCTAACACTACATTCTAATTCTATGGACTTTTACTCAGAGAATGAAATAGATTTACTAAGTAAAATAGAACTTTCTGTTTTAAGCAAAGATGAGGATATTAAGTTAGACAACTTCTTATTATCAAATAAAGACTTAGCATCTAACTCAATTCATCAATTACAAACTGCAAAGCTGATTATTAACTTTACTGACATAGAGTTTGATCTTCAAAAGAATTCTATTAAAGCTCCAAGCCTTAAGTTATTGTTTGATAATCCAGTCATGAAGAAGAAACTATGGCAGGAGATGAAAATAATACTTGACGAATCTAATTAATACTAGGCTAGGAAAAAAAGATGATCTCAATAACCTGATGGTGATTGAGAAGGCAACCAATATAAAACCTTGGTCCATCCAACAGATGGAATCGTCATTTGATGTTGGTCATACATGTCTAGTGATTGAAGATACAAATATAAAAGGCTTCTTAATTTATGGTTTAGCATTTCCAGAAGCTCATTTGCTTAATATAGCTATTCATCCTCACTATCAAGATATAGGTATCGGTTCACAGCTTATGGATCATTTTATTAACCAATTAAAAGTCATCGGTTCAAACTTAATAACACTTGAAGTCAGGGTATCTAATACTAATGCAATCAAGTTTTATAAAAAATATGGCTTTCATGAAGATGCTATTAGACAAGATTATTATAGCGACCCATTTAAAGAAGATGCTTTATTAATGAGTTTACGTATTTGAGATCTTATAACTGAGACTGAATGAAATCTTCTACCAATTTCATATTATCTTTTGGTGCAAACCTTTTAACTACTTCACCATTTCTATCTACAACAAACTTTGTAAAGTTCCATTTAATCGATTCTGAGCCAAGCACACCTTTTGCAGATTTTTTTAAATGTTTAAATAAAGGGTTAGCATCCTTACCATTAACTTTTATTTTATCGAAGATCTTAAAGCTAACACCATAATTTAAATCACAGAATGACTTAATTTCTTCATTGGAACCTGATTCTTGTTTTCCAAACTGATTACAAGGAAAGCCTAGGATTTCAAGCCCCTTGCTGTGGTAATTCTCATACATCTCTTGAAGAGCTTTATATTGTGGTGTAAAACCACATTTACTTGCCACATTTACGATCAATAAAACCTTATCTTCATAATCCTTCATATCGATTGAATTTAAGTCAATGTCATTAACTTGGTACTCATATATACTCTTCACAATAATTCTCCCTTAAGATAGTGTATTAATTCATATTATGACAAATAATTATAAATTTTATTGGAAAAGTTTTTCTGAGTTAACCGCAACAGAGCTATATTCAATCCTCCATTTAAGAGAACAAGTTTTTATATTAGAGCAGGATTGTGCATATATTGATGCTGATAATTCTGATCAGCATTGCCTACATTTATTAGCCTTTCAAGGAAATAATTTATGTGGTTATTTAAGATTAGCAAAACCAGGAATTAAATATCATGGTCCATCCTTAGGAAGGATAGTTACTTCTCAAGATCATAGAGGGGTAGGATTAGGACATGCTCTGATTCAAGAGGGCATTAAGAAGATCGCTTATAAATTTCCTAATCAACTTATTACAATCTCAGCCCAAAACAGATTAGCAGGATATTATACAAGAATTGGATTTAAATCTGAGGGCGAAGTCTATTTAGAAGATGGGATTGAGCACATAAAAATGGTAATTAATCCAGTAATTAAGTATAAATTTAAGGATAAACTTAAAGCAAACTTACACAGACCAAATATTTTTTTCGTTCTTGGTTTAATAATTGGTGGATTATTAATCTTTGATGCTTTTATAAAAGACTTTGAAACAGACGCTTTAAGTTGGGTGGCTAAGATTGATAATAACTATATAAGCAGATCTAAGTTCAATAAATATCTAGATAGCATTGATCAAACTAGACGATCTGGACTATTAGAGAATGATCCAGATATTGTTTTGGAACGAATGATCGATGAAGAACTAATTATTCAAAGAGCAATAGACATTGGGTTATTAGAGAATGACAGCCAATTAAGAAGTATGATTATTCAAAAAATGATCGAATCTATTTTAGTGGAAATAGAATCATTTAAATTCTCTGATGATGATTTATTAGATTTTTATAATCAGAACTCAGAATTTTTTTCTTCTTCTCCAAAACTCAGATTGATCAAACTTTCTTTTGATATTAATGATCGTGATAAAGCTATTCTTGCATTAGAGTTTATTAAAAATGGTAATTTAGAAGGAGCTAATTTTTTATCAAAACAAGATGTAATAAAGTTACCAAATACACTACTCCCATCAACTAAAGTTAGGGAATATATAGGACCAACTTTAACTGAGATAGCTTTAAGTTTAAATAAGGGGGGCGTCAGTGAAATCATTGATACCGATACAACATTGTCTATTCTTATACTCCTCGATAAACAAGAGGCTTTGGTACCTCCATTTGATGAAATTATGGAACAAGTAGAAACAGAGTTTTTAAAAAGAAAAGGTGATGAGCTATTAGAAGATTACTTAAACAACCTTAGAAATTGGTACGATGTTATTAAGACTAAGAACTTATAGAAAAAGCATATATCTGCTTTGCATAGTTTTTCTTGCAATATCGCTTTATAGCCATAGCAGAAGTGAATCATACTCTAGAATTGATCTTGCACTTGAAGATTCAATATACATAGTATCCTTATCAGGCAATATTAGAAGTGATGTTTTTAATAATCTTCCTAGAGCCCAATCTTTTAAAAATATAGGACAACTGCAAGACTACTTAATTGGTAATATAAATTTTCCTAACCACTGCAAGATAGCTGATGCACCAAATATCATTAATAATGAATCTGCTGGCTTTATAAAATTTAACATAAATTACATATGCGAAGATTACCCCAGTTTTGTGGCAATAAGCTTATTCCAAGATTTAGGTATTAATCATAATCATATTGCTCGATTTTATTTTCAAAAAGAATTAATTAATGAAAGCATCATTAGCAATGCATCTCAAACAATCAATTTAGAGAATGAGACAGGAATAGAAAGGACTAGCTCTTTTAACAATTTTTTTTGGCTTGGATTAAAGCATATTTTATCTGGTTTGGATCACTTAACATTTCTATTAGGCTTAGTCTTATTATTTATTGGGAGAAGTCTAGTGATTGCAATAACAGGCTTTACTATTGGCCACTCAATTACTCTAGGTTTGGGCTCAATGGGTATTTTGATAGTTGATATAACTATCGTTGAGATGCTAATTGGCTTCTCTATTTTAACTCTAGCCCTTGAAAGTATTGCACGACAAAGCCCAAGCTTTCTCAATTCAAATCTATTTATATTAAGTTTTTTGATTATTGGTGGTTTGATTCTATTCTTTGGAGCAAGATTCTATTTGCTAACTGGTTTAGCATTATTTCTATGGGGGTATCTTAATCTTATTAAACAATCTTCTAATAATTATATTCCTCAGATAATCACAATCTTTTTTGGGTTAATTCATGGTCTTGGGTTTGCTTCAAATTTAGCGCAGAATAATCTTATACAAGATCAGATCATTGTTTTAATATTAGGTTTTAACTTAGGTATAGAGGCTGGCCAGATATTTATTGCTTTCATCATGATTATCTTATTATGGATCATTAAGACTCTTTTTAAAGAAAGTTATCATTTATTTGTTATAAGGAGTATGAGCACGGTATTAGTTTCTGCTGGTCTATTTTGGTTTGTAACTCGCTCTATTATGTTATGAAATTTGCTATCCCTTTATCTATGCTACCAATGGAAGAGTTGTTGCCATTAACTCTTGCTGCCGAGGAAGAAGGATTTAATTCAGTAGCTGTTTCTGACCATTTAATCCACCCAGCAACATTTTCAGTACCATATCCTTATACAGAGGATGGGAGAGTGAGATGGGAACCAGGAACGGACTGGCCTGATCCTATAACAACTTTATCTTTTTTAGCTGGCTCCACAAACGAAATAAATTTTTATACCAGCGTGTATGTACTACCCTCAAGAAATCCGATCAGAGCAGCAAAAGAGATATCAACTTTATCAAACTTATCTAAAGGTAGATTTAGCTTAGGTGTGGGAATGGGTTGGATGCCTGAAGAGTTCCAAGCAGGAGAGCAACCCTTTTCAATGAGAGGAAAAAGAGCAGATGAAATGCTTAAAATAATGAAGCTTTTGTGGGCTGGTGAAATGGTTCATTATGCAGGAGACTTCTTTTCTTTTGAAAGATTAGAGATGTTACCAAAACCAGATTATCATCTGCCAATTTATGTTGGTGGATTCTCTGAACCAGCATTAGAAAGAGCGGCCAAGTATGATGGATGGATCTCAGATATGCACAGCCTTGATGAACTTGCTGATCTTATCAAAAAAATTTCTAAATTAAGAGCGACTGTTGGAAATAGAAATGATTATGAAATCATTGCCTTTAGCTCTTGGGATGCATTTAGTTTTGATGGTTTTAAAAAAATGGAAGAAATAGGAGTTACTACTATTACAACATATCCATGGATGCTATATGGCATCACTAATGAAGCTTCTTTAGATAAGAAGATAGATGGCTTAAAAAAATTTTCTAGGAATATTATCAATAAATTCTAGCTCAAGGTTGATTAGACAATGAATTATTCATCAAGCCCTCCTATAAGGGTATAGGCTGAGCATATATATCTTATAATACCCATATGCAAAGAGTCAGGTTAGTTAAAATTAATGATTTATCCCAACTATATGATTTGATAAATTCTGGTGGAAGCGGTCTAACAACCATGCCAAAGACAAAGAATGATCTTCGGTCTAGAATCCTATGGTCAGAAAATTCTTTATCAAAAAAATTTAAGAAACCCAACAATCATTCCTATCTTTTTATCCTAGAAGATAAAAAACGCATTATGGGAATATCCGCAATTTATACTTCGGTCTCAAAATCTAAGCCCTCAGTTTTTTTTAAAAGAAAAGAACTAGACTTTTATTCCAATTCATTACAGATGAAGAAAACATTAGACGTATTTCAGTTAAGTTTTATCAGGAGGCCTTATACAGAGCTTGGAACCTTATTTGTAAACCCAAGATTTAGAGGTTATGGGGGTGGAAAACTACTATCATTTTCAAGGTTTTTATTTATGTCATTAGCCAAAGAGCGTTTCGATCCAAAAATTTTTGTTGAAATAAGAGGGTATAAAGATAAAAGTGGAGTGACAACATTCTGGAAAGATTTTAGTAGTAATTTTTTTGATTTAGATTTCTTCGATGCAGATAGAATATCCTATATAGATAATTATTTTATAGGCGAATGTATTCCAAGATTTCCCTTTTTAATCAGTTCATTACCTAAGAAAGTTCAAAATGTGATTGGCAAACCACATCCTTCTTCAAAATTAGCTTATAAGCTATTATTAGCACAAAATTTTTCTCCAAATAAATTAATAGATGTTTTAGATGGAGGACCATGTTTATCTGCAGACATTAAAAAAATACCTTTAATAAACAATCAGCAAGATCTATGTGTAAAAATAATAAACTACGTCCAAGGCAATTATAAAGGTCTTATCTTTACAAAAAACATTCAACAATTTTTTGCTATTAGTACAGCATATGATTTAGATCAGAGGGGGAATATTTGTATCTCTAAAAATGCTGCAAATGCTTTAAATGTTTTATCTGGCGATACTGTAGGAATAGCTTAAATAAATGAATTATATTAATGGAGATTGGTGTGAAGGTCGTGGGTCCAGCTTTGGATCAATTAATCCAAATACGCGAGAAACTATCTGGGAGGGCAGGTTTGCTTCATTACAGCAGCTAGATGATTGTGCAGCATATGCTAAGAAGAATTTTTTAGCATGGTCTGGGTTAACTTTAGAAAGCCGCCTGAAGATTATCTCAAAATTTTATACCCTTTTAGAAGATAATAAAGATACTCTCTCGAACTTGATTTCTTTAGAAACTGGTAAAATTTTGAAAGATGCAGAGTCTGAGGTTATTGCATCGATTAGCAAGTTTAAAAACTCTTTAATTGGGTATCAATCTAGAACTGGAAAAAAGTCTCAGAAGCACTCAGAGTATTCATCAGCTCTCAGTCATCATCCTCATGGAGCAATAGTAGTCATAGGCCCATTTAATTTTCCTCTCCATCTACCAAATGGACATATAACTCCTGCTCTTATAGCTGGTAATTCAGTTATTTTTAAACCTAGTGAACATACGCCATTAGTTTCAGAATACCTAACGTTACTTTGGCATGAAGCTGGCATTCCTCCAGGAATATTCAATCTAATTCATGGATCAAAAAAGATTGTGATGAATTTATGCAAACATCGTAACGTTAGTGGTGTTTTTTTTACTGGAGGGTACCTAGCGGGCTCTAATATAGCCCAATTTATGTCAAAGTATCCTGAAAAGATTCTAGCATTGGAGCTAGGCGGAAATAATCCTATAGTGATTTGGTCAACACGTAAAATTAATAAAGTAGTAGATTTAATTTTTGAATCAGCTTTTATCACTACTGGACAACGATGTACATCAGCCAGGAGACTCATTATCAAAGATTCAGTTTTTGGTAAGAGACTAGTTATAGCTTTAAAGAAAAAGATAAATAGCCTGAAATCATTAACTACACTTAAAAAGATTTATGGACCTCTCATTTCTGAACAAGCCCAAAAAAATTTCCTTTTTCAACAACAAAGTCTTATTGACTTAGGCGGAAAACCAGTACTTAAATCACGAGCATTTAAAAATTCTAATTTTGTTACACCTGGATTGATTAACTCAACCAACCTTAGCAAGAAATATGATCATGAGATATTTGGCCCACTTATTCAAATTATATTTGTTGAAGATTTTGATTCTGCAATTAAGGTGGCTAATCAAACGAAATTTGGGCTTGCTGCATCTTTGATTTCTGATAATTTCAAATTATTTGAAAAATTTAGAGAAGAAATAAGAGCAGGAGTAGTCAACTTTAATTCTACTACCACTGGAGCATCAGGCGCAATGCCTTTTGGCGGCATTGGAGGAAGCGGTAATCATCGTCCTGCTGGGCTATATGCAGCTGATTTTTGTGCATGGCCTAAGTCATCATTGATTAAGAAATTATGAGTTTTCAAGGGGAGATAAATTTTGATGGCTTAATAGGATCAACCCATAATTATGGTGGTTTATCAGAAGGAAATTTAGCCTCATTAAAAAATACAAACACAACATCTAATCCAAGATCAGCAGCAATCCAGGGAATTGAAAAAATGGAGATTTTAATGAGAGAGGGCATACCTCAGGGGGTTTTCCTACCTCATGAAAGACCATATTTGCCAATACTTAAAGAATTTGGTTACAGTGGATCCCCCAGTAAGATTCTTGAAGATGTTTCCAAAAAATCACCAAAATTATTACTTAATATATCTTCTGCTTCTTCAATGTGGGCTGCTAACGCGGCAACTTATTCTCCTAGTTCTGACAATACAGATTCTTTGGTGCACATCACACCAGCAAATTTAAATACCATGTTCCATAGAAGTATCGAAGCACACTTCACTTATAAACAACTGCTTAGAATATTTAAACATCAATGTTTTAAAGTGCATGCACCTCAAAATAATATTTCAGGATACGGAGATGAGGGCGCAGCAAATCACCTAAGAATATCAGAATCTCATTTAACTCCAGGCATTCAAGTTTTTGTTTATGGTACCGGTTCGTTTGAAAAATCTAAAAATGCTGTTAAAAGGCAGGCAAAAGAAATTTCTGAAGCCATTGCTTTAAACCATAACATTCATAGTCAACGTCAATTCTTTCTAAAGCAGAGTGATGTAGCAATAGCAGCAGGGAGCTTTCATAATGATATTGTTAGTTTAGCAAATGAAAACATATTTATTTACCATGAATATGCTTTTGAAAATAAGAATGAGCTCAATAAGCTGCTATCAATCATCAATGATGAGGTCTCTAATAAACAAATCATCGAGATAAAAGACAATGAGATAAATTTAGATACTATAGTCGGATCTTATTTACTCAACTCACAATTGGTTACTGGTGAAGATGGATCAATGATCTTAATTTTGCCTGAAGAGGTTAAAAAGTATAATGAGTGTGAAGAATGGTTGGAAAAGATACTAGAAATTTCAAAAATCAAGAAACTAATTTATGTAGATATTCGTCAGAGCATGATGAATGGTGGCGGTCCAGCATGTTTGAGATTCAAAACAGTCTTAAGTAATGATGAACTAAAAAACATTAATCCGAAGTTTCTTTTAAATGAAGACAAGGTTATGCAGTTAAAAAGTCTATTTAATTCATTATATAGAGATCACTTAAATCCAGAAGATCTTCAAGATCCAGATTTATTAGATGAAAGCTATCAAGCTTTAGATAGAATTACTCAAATTTTCGATGTAGGTAACATTTATGAATTTCAACAATAATAGATAATCTTTAGAGCTATCTGTCAATGATTGCTTTCTCAAATAACATCTGATGAATTTCTTCAGTTATAAATGGTGCAAATGGATGCATAAAAATAAGAATCTCTTGCAACATAGGATGAAGATTTTTAGTCGATTCATTTTTTTTACAGTCTTCAATGTAAACATCACAGAATTTATTCCAAAAGAATTCATACAAAGCATTTACCGCTAAATCTAGCCGATAATCAGAAATATTCTTATCAACGTCTAATACCAATTGTTGAAATTCTTGATATATCCACTCATCAATTTTATTCTCCGAGTTGAATCTAGACCGTTCTTTTGGATAGCCATTAATAAATCTTGCAGCATTCCAAATTTTGGTACAAAAATTTCTAAAACCTTTAAGACGCCCCATTTCAAAACTTATCTCTTTAGCATGGGTGGCTATTGAAAAGAACATCATTCTGAGCGCATCTGTTCCATGGGGTTCAATGCCATTTGGAAATTCTTTACGAGTTTTCCTTTCAATTTTTTCTGCAATACCTTCTTGCATCAGGTTGCTCGTTCTTTTTTGAATCAATTCATCTAAAGAAATACCATAGATTAGATCTAAAGGATCAATAATATTTCCTTTTGATTTAGACATTTTTTTACCATTTTCATCTCTTATTAAACCAGTTACATAAACGTTTTCAAAAGGTATCTTTTTTGTAAACTCCAAACTCATCATCATCATTCTTGCAACCCAAAAGAAAATTATGTCAAAGCCTGTAACAAGAATTTTGGTAGGGAAATATTTCTTAAATTCAATAGTATCTTTTGGCCATCCAAGAGACGCAAAAGGCCATAGGCTTGATGAAAACCAAGTATCTAAGACATCTTCATCTTGGATAAGATCTCGATTATCTAAATCATAGAATTTACGTACTTCTTTCTCGTCATATCCTACATAAACATTATTTTCCTTGTCATACCAAGCAGGTATCCTATGACCCCACCATATTTGTCTACTTATGCACCAATCTTCAATATTATCCATCCAATTGAAGTAAGTCTTAACCCAGTTTTCTGGATGGAATTTAATCTCACCTGCATTAACAGAATCATTGGCTTTTTTTGCCATCTCTTTTGTTCTTACATACCATTGGTAACTCAGTTTTGGTTCAATTACTACATTTGATCTTTCGCCTCTAGGAATACTAATTTGATGAGGCTCTTCTTTAATTAATAGTTTTTGATTTGATAGCTCTTCTAGAACTAATTTCCTTACTTTAAATCTATCTAAATTGTTAAAGGGTTGGGGCACAACATCATTTGTATATGCATCGTCAGTAAAAATATTGATTGGTTTAAACTTACTCGGATCATCAGACACCTTAACCTCATTGTTTTCTTCATATAAGGCATATTTTTTACCAATCTCATAATCATTAAAATCATGACCCGGAGTAATTTTTAGACATCCTGAACCAAACTCCATATCTACATAGCTATCAGCCAATACAGGTATCTTCCTTTGAGAGAAGGGCAATAAAAGTCTGCTGCCTACATATTTTTTATATCTACTATCTTTTGGATTTACTGCAACAGCCATATCACCGAACATAGTTTCTGGCCTAGTAGTTGCAACCTCCAGGAATTCTTTTGGCTTACCATCGATAGGATACTTAATATGCCAGATTTGTCCTTCTTTTTCTTGCCTTATAACCTCTAAATCTGATACAGCTGTTTTAAGTGAAGGGTCCCAATTTACCAGCCTGTACCCTCTGTATATTTTGTTATTTCGAAATAGTTCCACAAAAGCCTTTAAGACTGCTTGATTAAATTCTTCATCATAAGTAAAACGGTATTTTTCCCAATCTACGGAACAGCCCAACCTTTTTATTTGAGATGTAATTTTTTCTTCAGAGTATTCTTTCCAAGCCCAGACTTCTTCAATAAACTTTTCTCTTCCAAGACTTTGCTTATCCTTATTTTCTTTTGCAAGATTATTTTCAACCACTAACTGAGTAGCTATTCCTGCATGATCTGCACCAATTTGCCAGTATGAATCTTGACCTTTCATATGGTTATATCTAGTGTAGAAATCCATGATTGCATATTGGAAGCTATGACCCATATGCAGAGTGCCTGTAACGTTAGGTGGAGGAATTACCTGAGAGAATATTTGATCAGTTTCATTTTTCTTATAATTATTATTCGACCAAATCTTGGACCATTTTTCTTCTATTTCAAGAGGAAGATATTTTTTATCCATTGAGTATAAAAGTTATGAGGATATTCAAAATTTAGGTATTATTTAAAATAAATTCACATAAAAGTGGGACAGGCCTGCCAGTGCCACCTTTTTTGGGACCAGTGATCCATGCAGTCCCAGCAATATCAAGGTGAGCCCATTTAAAATCTTTAGTAAACCTTGATAAGAAACATGCTGCAGTTATTGTGCCTGCTCCTCCTCCAGGACCAATATTTGCAAGATCTGCAAAATTTGTTTTGGTGCATGATTGATATTCATCCCACAGTGGAAGCTGCCACGCCCTATCAAATGTTCTTTCTCCAGCTTTTAGTATATTCTCTGCAAGCTTTTGATCATTGGACATAAGCCCGCTAGCATGCTTACCCAAGGCTACAACACATGCTCCAGTTAATGTTGCAATATCTATTACATACTTTGGTCTATAACGTTTTACATAAGTTAACGCATCGCATAGAACAAGCCTACCTTCAGCATCAGTATTAAGAATTTCTATAGTTTGACCAGACATTGAAGTTACAACATCCCCAGGTTTAGTTGCTCTACCTGAAGGCATATTTTCGGCACATGCCATTACCCCGATTAAATTTATCTTAGCTTTAAGTTTTGCCATTACTTGCATCACACCAAAAACTGATGCAGCACCACCCATATCCCACTTCATCTCATCCATTGCAGATCCTGGTTTTAATGAAATACCACCAGTATCAAATGTAATACCCTTTCCAACCAAAACTATTGGATCAGATGACTTAGGAGCACCTTGGTATTCAATTATTAGCATCCTAGGTGGCTCTTGACTGCCTTTTGCCACTGAAAGATAAGATCCCATTTTAAGTTTTGCTAAGTCTTTCTCATTCAATGATTTAATCTTTAACTTAGGGAAGTATTTCTTTAATTGTTTTACCTTTGATTCAATAATTTTGGGAGTACAGTGATTGGCGGGAAGATCCCCTAAGAACCTTGTAGCATTCATACCTTCGCCAATTGCATATCCTTTTTTTACATCTTGACTTAATTTTCTAGATTGACTTGCATTACAACCGAAGCTTGCTATCACAACCCTCCTTAATAAAGACTGTTTAACAGTCTTATTTTTTGTTTGGTTATATCTATATGCGGCCACTTCAAATGATCTTGATGCAAGCTCAACTAGATTTTGGAATTTGTTGTTTAGAATATCTTGATTGATTGCAAAACTGAACTCATTAATATTTTTTACAGACTCAATTAGTGCAGAGGATTTTGTAAAAAAATCAACCCATTTATCAAGCTTTGATTTCTTATCAGGTTGTTTAACTAATAAAATATTTTTTACTTTGTTATTTGGAAAACCTATCCATTTACTGCTTATTTGATCCCTGTTAATCTCTTTAATACCTAGGTCTAATAATTTAACCAGGCTGTTATTAGTATCTTGTTTGGAGATTATTGACTTCAAACTAATCATCATAGGGTCTTTTTGGGTTGACTTAGTGACACCAAATACAAGCACTGAAGTACTAAACTGACGCAAAGATTTACTGTCTAAGCTTTTATAGCTAATATTAGATAAGACTTTATATGTCATTTAAATTCTCCCTATATACTTATTGGTATGATACATATTGTAATCGAACAAATTACCTAAGGCATGCTTAAACAAAATATTATTTCAAATGATTTTAATTCTAAGGTCCTTAAAACCTTTGGAGTTGTTCTTTTCATTTCTATTAGTCTTTTGTTTATTTCTAGATTAGTAGGATATTATGAAAAGGCGTCTGTTGGAAATTTAGACCCATCTTTAATTTTTCCTATAATCTTTTTAAGGCTTCCAGACTTCTTATCTTTTTTAGTACCGTTCTCATTATTTCTAAGTTTATTAATCAATGTATCTAGAATGTATGAATCAAACCAGATTTATGCAATATTTAATTCCGGTACTTCCAGCTTTAAACATGCTATGTTGCTATGGAGACAATTTATTCTATTTACTCTTTTAGTTTTATGTTTAAGTTTATATATAGGGCCTTACACTAAGTCTTTAGCATCTGACCTTTCATCAGAGCCTTCTCTTGAAGATCAAATCCAGACCCTTCAACCTCATATTTTAAATAACATTCAGGGCACCAATTCAGTTTTACTTTTTAAAGATAAGAATCAAAACCTTCTAAAATCTGTAATCTTTATTAGTGATACGGATGATGGCTTTATGATTATAGAATCATCTAGCTTAGGCATTAAGATACAAGAAAACTATTTGGATCTAAGATTTACAGACGGCACTCTTTATCCAAACCTCAATCAGAAAAATCAAGTTGAAGTACAATTTAATACTTTTACTCATCAAATAATTTTGCCCATCGAAGAAGCAAGAAGATTTTCATTTTCAAAAATATTAGATTTTTCCAAACAGGCTTCTTTTATAGAATTGCAATGGCGAACATCCTTTATTCTTATGTTGATCAATTTAATTTTTTTGGCTTTTATTTTTGGAAGAATCAACCCTAGATCTTCAGGGTTCAGTCAATTTGTTCCGGGCTTAGTGATTTATGTTTTATATTTGTCATGCTTAATTTTATTTAGAGAAAGTTATGATGGGGGACCATCATTTCTATATCTTGCCTTATGGCCCGTCCATATATTATTTTTGTTGATAGCACTATTGGTCGTTAAATCAGATTCATCAAAGATATTGAATCTTTTAGGGCGCGATAATCGAAAGATTATTGTGATGTTGCTTTTGAGCGCTTTTTTATTTTGGATTTTAAAATGAAGAATTTAGGTATACCAATCTTTTATTTTCATATTATTAAGAAATGTATGAATGTGGCGATATTAATTATATTGCTCCTTTTCAGCTTAGATTTTCTTATTTCCACTGTTTCTAATATAGAGGATTTCTCTAAGGGCATTAGTGTTTGGACTATACTCAAAAGTTTTGCAAAAGATTCATACATAGGTGTTGTAGATTATTTTGAGATTGCAATGCTTTTAAGTGCACTGATTAGTTTAAGTTTATTCAAAGAAGCTAATAACTTAGAAGCTTTAAGATCGGCAGGAACCTCCCCCATAAAGATCATTCTTATAACTGCAATAAGCCCTTTCATTCTGTCCATTATCTTTATACTTGGTGAAAGCTTAATTTCTAAAAATCTTTCTCATCAATCAAGACCCAATAATGACTGGGCACAGACTAATACTGCAATTATTAAGACAAATGAAGAGAGCTCTTTAATCTTACTACATGACAAAAACCTTTCTGTTAAGGCTGTAGCTAAAACTCATAATGGAGGTAGTAAAATGGATTTAATCATTAATAAAGATCAAAAATATACTAATGAGATTTTGAATATATCTTTTAATGATAACTTAGATGAATTCCCTACAAATTATTTATTTAAAACCAGAGAAATCTTATTCCTTCCATTTACAACCTTGTCAATTATATTTTTAGCATCAATTTTTATATTTAATGTAAATAGGTCTTTTGGAGTGGGGAGGGCTATTTTTATAGGCGTGATGTTTGGCTTTGTTTATTCGGTTTGTAAGGATTTATTGGTTGCAATATTTAATACTTATAATCTTCCTGTTTTAATAGCCATCTTGATTTTACCTCTTACAGCAATGTCAGCAGGGATATATTGGCTTAAGAGAGCAGGCTAACCCCTGATCAACATTGTTTTTGATAAACGATCAATTATCGTAATTTTGTTTCTCTTAAACAATATCAAAAGTAATGGAATCCATAGAGTTATGATATTTAAACTAAACCTTATAAGCGTTTGTTTATAACTAATTGAAGTGCCATCTGTGCTTATAAGTCTTATCTTCCATACTTTCATGCTAAGAGTTTGACCACCATTTACCCAGAAATAAGCATAAAAAAACCAAGAACTAAATATCAGAGTTATTAAACCTATAATTTCTGAAAAGCCTGATCCACCACTTAAGAAAACTAGTATGGAGCCGCAAAAGAACCACACACCTATCAATAAAAGCAAATCATAGATTGTTGATACCAGCCTTAAAATGATCCCAACATGATCAGACCTTTCATTCATTTGCTATGCGATTAATTTTTCCTGATGCATTCTTCTAGATAGAACTGGAGAAATTATTAATAATAATATTGCGACACCAACAGCTATTAAACCAATATTTGTATAGACATCAATAAATTTTATTTTTTGTTCTGAACATAAATCCCCAATGTCACCACCTTCATTTAAAGCACAGATAGATGCCATTGCATTGAAGACTATACCGGAATTATTAGCAGTTGCTTTTGCAATTTGAGATGCAAGAAAATTACCTGCCGCTGAAGCTAAAAACCACATCCCCATCATCATGCCAACTACACGCTGGGGTGATAACTTAGTCACTGAGGACAAACCCACCGGCGACAAACATAGTTCACCAATAGTATGAATTAAGTATATTAATATTAACCAAATTACGCCTGTTTGAATTGTGCTTGATGATTGCATTCCAAATACTAGAACCAAAAAGCCTAAACCAACAAAAAATAAACCTAGTGCAAATTTTACAGGCGTTGAAGGCTCAATATTACGTTTGGACAACGCCATCCACAAGATTGTAAATAATGGTGCTATTGTAAATATAAAGAAAGCATTTAAAGATTGAAACATTGATGCAGGAATTTCCCAGCCAAAAAAGTTTCGATCAATTCCTCGATCAGTCAGAATATTTAAAGATGACCCAGCTTGCTCAAACAATGCCCAAAACAATAAAGAGAATAAAATTAGCACCCCTACAACAATCATTCTGTCACGCTCTACAGGATTGCATTTTGTAAATGAGTAAACTAACCAAATTAATATTGATATAGCTCCAAAACCACCTACTAGAGAACCTACTATTTCTTGATTCTGTACCAGGATCCAGCAAACAAAAACCATTGCTAGACCACTTATATAAATCCATAACTCTTTGCTTAGCCCAAACATTTTTTCTTTTAATAGTTCTAGTGATGGGGGCTCAACATTACCCTTTAAATATTTCTGGCCCCATATAAAAATAGTTAAGCCGATCAACATCCCTATTCCTGCCGCACCAAACCCATAGGACCATCCAAAAGTTTCGCCTAAGTATCCACATAATAGAGCTGAAGCAAAAGCACCTATATTGATCCCCATATAGAAAATAGTAAAACCTGAGTCTCTTCTAGCATCCCCTTCAGGGTATAGAGCTCCCACCATAGTAGAGATATTCGGTTTTAAAAAACCTACTCCATTAACAATTAAAGCAAGCGATAGATAGAAAATTTGTTCATTTGTTTCAATTGCCATTCCTGCATGACCTAATACTAATAATATTGCTCCAAAGGTAACCGCTTTCCTTGAACCTAGAAATCTATCTGCCAAGATTCCACCAATGACTGGCATGACATAAGCTAAGGATGTATAGGCTCCATAAATTAGATAACTTTTTGTGTCAGTAAACTCCCAATGTTTTGTAAGATATAGGATCAGTAGAGCTCGCATTCCATAGTAAGAGAAACGCTCCCACATTTCTGTTGCAAAGAGAACAAATAAACCTTTTGGATGACCCAAGAGCGTTCCATTTGTGATAGAAGTTGCATTCATAATTACACCCCTTTTTTATTTAATTCTAAAAGTATTTGAAAATAAATATCTGAAATTAATTCTAGGTCGTCTAAAGAAATTTTTTCATCAATTTGATGAATTGTGGCATTTAATGGACCAAGTTCAATCACCTCTGCTCCAGTAGGCGCAACCCACCTACCATCAGATGTGCCTCCTCCATTGTCAATGATGGCTTTTTTCCCATTTACTTTTACTAAAGCTTCCTGAATGATATTTAAAAGATTACTTTTTTTAGTTAAGTAGGGCATAGCATTTAGAACCCAATCTATCTCATACGAGCATGGTGATTGCTTTACAATCTCTATAACCCTCTTTTTTAGTGATTCAACTGAAGATTCTGGAGAAAATCTAAAATTAAATAACATGTCAAGAATACCAGGCACTACATTCGTTGCTCCTGTTCCTGAATTAATATTTGATATCTGAAATGATGTTGGATCAAAGTAATTATTTCCTTTATCCCATATCTTATTTTTTAATGCGTCTATAATTGGACCAATCTCCAAAGCCGGGCTTAAGACAGTTTCTGGATACGCAACATGACCTTGTTTGCCTTTCAATGTTAGCTTACCGCTTAACGACCCTCTTCTTCCTATTCTTATTACATCACCAACATATCTTGCAGAGCTCGGCTCACCAACTAAACAGTAATCTATAATTTGATTTTTCTTTTTTAATTCTTGAATTAGATTATTAATTTTTCCATCGCTAGGCTCACCCTCTTCATTGCTCGAGAGCATCACCCAGATTTGAAAGTTTGGATCAGGATTAGAGGCAATAAATTTTTTTAGTGCGTAGATAAATCCTGCAATACCTCCCTTCATATCTACGGCACCGCGCCCAAACAGTTCATCACCAACGACTTTTGCTCCAAAAGGAGGTGAGGACCAATGATCTAATGGCCCTGGTGGAACAACATCAGTATGACCAAGATAACAAAAAATTTTTCCTCTTTTACCTTTTTTTGCTAAAAAAATCTCTGAATTCAGCTCTTTAAAAGCTTCAAAACTAAAACCAAGATCAGAAATTTCATCTTTTACGATATTGAAACAACCTTTATCATTAGGAGAAATAGATTCAATTTTTATAAGAGCTTGCGCTAATTCAAGAGATGACATTTATTCGTTCTGATGTAGTGATGGATTTAATTTCAGTTTGCTAGAATTTATTCGCGCCTCAATTTTTCCAGTTAGAGAGTTTCTTATATAAAGGATATTGTCTTTACCCGATAGTTCTGAAGCTTTTTTTACACCTTTAGACACCATTTTTTTATCAAATACCTCTACTTTTGAACCTCCAGTCAAATACAAGCCTGCTTCAACTATACAGTTATTCCCAAGAGATATTCCTAAACCAGCGTTCGCACCTAAAAGACAATTTTCTCCAATAGAAATAGTTATCTTATTTCCTCCTGATAGAGTACCCATAGTGCTAGAACCCCCACCTAAATCAGAGTTTGCTCCAACAACAACACCAGCAGATATTCTACCTTCTATCATTGCAGGGCCAAGGGTCCCTGCATTAAAGTTAACAAAACCTTCATGCATAATCGTAGTGCCTTCAGATAGGTATGCACCTAGTCTTACCCTGGATGTATCTGCAATTCTGATGCCTTCAGGGATTAAGTAGTTTGTAAGCCTTGGGAATTTATCAACCGAATAGACATCTATTCCTCCCTCTGACCATTTTTCTGGAATTTCTGATGGTTTAAAAGGGCCTTTAGATGTCCAAGCAACAGTTTTTAAGCTTTTAAATAACCCATCAAGGTTTAATGTATTTGGTAAAAATTTTTTCATGGACAATAAATGTAATTTTAAATACGCTTCTTCAATATTTTGAATAGCACAGTCTTCTTGAAGAATAGTCTTAATAGCGAGATATTTTGAATCATCGCTTTTATGTTCAACATCAATATAATATTTATATTCTTCATGAGTAGAGTCAATAATTTTTTCGTAACGAACTTCTAGCACCTCATTTGAAGAGTCTAGCCGACCTTTGCCTATACCAATAATTGGAAAGTTCATCATGATTTTATTTATAAAGCTTTAATACTCTTCATTAATTTATTTTCTTTATTCTTACTAATTAAACCACCAGTTCTTCGATCTAAAATAAGAAAATTGTCTTCTACTTTTTCTCCAAGGGTCGTTATTCTAGCTGAATGCACGTCAATGTTAAGTTCAAAGAAGTGTTTAGCTATTTTAGTTAGCAATCTAGGTTGATCTAGCGTTTCTACAGTCACCAAATTTTTTTCTCCTGAAGCATGTTTTTGAATACTAAATTTTGTTTTGTAGCTAAATGGAGTTTTACCAGATTTCATTTTAATGGGGCTAAGCTTTATTCCTCTATTTATACCATCATGTAGTTTCGAAGCAATTTTATTTAGATCTGATGAATATAAATTATTGCCAAGTTTTTGATGTTTAATTAAATAAGAATTGATTGCATAGTTATTATCTTTAGAGGTCAATATATCTGCATCAATAGTTTCTAGCATTAATAGATGAAATAATTCACAAACTTGATAAAACAAACCGGGTCTGTTCATAGTCAATAAGTCAAGTCTTAAATAATCACCTTCCTTATCAACCTTAATTGCAACACCATCTTTTAACATAAGCCTAAATAGCTCCGTATGTCGTATTATCTTTTTAGTTGTATTTTTTTGAAAATAATTTTCTGGGAGTTGATCCCAAAGCATATTAGATTTTTTTCTAGCATTGTTTGATAGCACTTGGTATGCTCTTTTTTTTCTATCATCAATATTCCTTTTGGTATCCGCAGACTCTTCTTTATTTAGAATTCTTCTAGACTGAAGGTATAGATGTTTTAAAAGATCATGTTTCCATGTATTCCACAAAGATGGATTTGTCCCTCTAATGTCATTAATGGTTAATAGATATAAATAATTTAATTTATCAATATTATTTGCATTAGATATAAATTCATCAATGGTTGATTGATCGTGAACATCTTTTTTTTGAGATAATGATGACATCAATAGGTGGTTTTCTACCAACCACTCAATAAGGTCTGAATCATACATGGATAGCTCGGCTCTACTTGAGAATTCTTTT